>Ga0209407_1001160_pt1 | contig 28718 bp, 40 predicted proteins | sample AD_JPNHG3_MetaG_FD_184410 | JGI IMG/M metagenome (GOLD analysis project Ga0209407, IMG submission 184410) | Active sludge microbial communities of municipal wastewater-treating anaerobic digesters from Japan - AD_JPNHG3_MetaG (SPAdes) (version 2) | ecosystem: Engineered > Bioreactor > Anaerobic... | reverse complement strand
GCGCGCCCGAGGTTGGAAGCCTTTTCCGCCTACGGCTCCAAAGGCTTCCAACCTCGAATACCGTATCTTTCATCGTCTTCTTTTATTTTTTTATCGAAATGGGTCACATCTATTTACAACGCAGAAATAATTCCACGAAAACGCAAAAACCGTATTGACAAGTTGAATTATGTTCACTATAATATGAAACAAGTTCAGAAAGCGGGGTGATAATATGAATCGAATTAAGAACCACAGAGAGAAAAAAGGAATTACACAACAAGCACTTGCAAAAGAACTCGGAATTAACACAAGCACCGTCGCCAAATGGGAGACACACGCAAGCACTCCGAGAGCAAAAGTATTAATACAGCTCGCAGAGATATTTAATTGCACGGTTGACGAATTACTGCGAGGAGAAAGCACATAAGGAGGCTAAAGAGAATGGCAGACGAAGCAATTAAACTGAATCTTGACGAAGTACCTAATATTGAACGCTGCTTTTTCTCTTACGGCCTGCCGGAAGAAATTAAGAAGTTTTACGAAGATCCGAAAAACATGCGAAGGTACAAAGAGTGGCGAAAAGAAAGGAGAAGGCGCAGTGAATAATGAAGAGCTAAAAGAAGCCCTATTAAATGAAAGGCCGGTAGTTTATGTGGATCCCTTACTTGGAGAGATAAATTATAAACGAGTAGCGGCCATTATTTTTGAGAAGCGCAGGGGGAAAATAATGATAACAGCGAAGCTTGAGGATGTCTGCGGACACAGCTTTTTAAATTGTCTGCCCAAAGCCATTAGGTTTAAAGAATAAAAAGAAAGGAACAAAAGACAATAAAATGGGAAGTAAGCAAAAACTTTAACAAGTGGCAAGTCTGGAGACAGACGCGGAAACTTGAGCCCGGAGAGCCAATGCACAGCGGAGTTAGGCAGGTAGTGGGAGTTTACGATTCTGAAGAAGAGGCCGAGGTGGCGGCAAGCGTTTACAACAAGAAAGCGGAATTTGTTGAAGGACCTTTAACAAACGTGATTAGCGAAGCGCTTGAAGAACCAATGATAGCAAAATACGTTTTGGAAGAGGTCCGAGAAATAATAAAAATAGGGCCGAACACACCACCTTACCACGCTCTCGATTGGCGAATTGTTGATGTTACGGCAGACAGCTTGCCGGCAATCGTTCGTGATGTATTTCGCTTATTCTACTGAATTTAATTGGGAGGGTTAAACAATGTTCATTCTCAAGGTTTTAGCAACAGTTTTGGTTGGCAGCTTCATTGTTTGGGGCTATTGGCATGAAGATAAGTTCGTGCAATTTGAAGACAGGCTCATTGAAAAGCTAAAGGAGAAGTTGAGATGAGTGAAAAAGAAACCGCCCGGGAATGGGAAGAAACTTTAAACAGCACGGAGACAGAGTTATTAATGGCACTTGAAAATGTGAAAAGACTTGAGAAAAAGCTTTTCGGAGAAAGAGACGACAGGACCTACCGGCTGGCGATATCTAACCTGCGCCGCTACATCCCGATTGTTAATCTTCAAGACGGCCAAGGCTACTTCATCCCGACGGACGAGGAAGCCAAAGAAGCGGAGCGGTATTTCCGGCAAGAATACAGGCGGGCCATGTCGATTCTTTCAAGGCTGAAACCCTTAAGACAGTGGCTTGAGACCAGGGGTCAAATCGAAATAGAAGAAACAGAAAGATGGGAGAATTAAAAATGGAAAACATTGAAAGAGCAATCGAAAGCGTTTGCGAAGATATGTGTAAATACGGTATAACGGCAGTTCAACACAACATAATGGCGGAAGCCGTGCTGAAGTTGTCGCTGGCAAACATATTTATGACAAAAAAACGAGGATGTCGCGGAAGATGAAGAAGATCAGGACAAAGAAAAGGTTGAGGAAGCCGAAGGAGACGAAAACCCACTGCAAGAGTTGAGCTCTATAATGCTCAAACAAGCAGAGCTTGAGCGGGATGTATTTATTAAATATATTAAAAAACTAAAAGAAATAATGTGGATGCCGGAGGCCGAAAAATGAAGGAATACGACTACATTGCAGTTGACTTCGACGGAACATTGTGCGAGCACCGGTTCCCGGACATCGGAGAGCCTATTCCGGAGATGATTGCTTACGTGAAAGCCCAACATGCACGCGGTACAAAGATTATTTTGCACACTTGCCGGGACGGAGAATACTCGAGGGCAGCCGTTGAGTGGTGTAAAGAAATGGGCGTGCCGGTGGATGCGGTAAACGAAAACCCGTGGGTAGAATACGGTAAAAAGAAGCTCTATGCGGATATCCACATCGACGACCGCGCAGTAAATGTAAACGAAATTATTAAAAACAAGGAGAGTTGAAATGAGCTACGCATACAACCGCAGAAAAAAGAACATCCAAAAATCCAACAAAAACAAAGAGGGTCGCTTTATTTTCGACTATTACAGAAATAAGTGGGTTTTGGTTAAAGGAGCTTAAAAATGATGACGACAGGATCCGGCCTCTATTTTAAGCGGAGCCCCGAATGGTGGGAAGAAGAAATCAAAACAGCGCCTTGCATTATGTTAAAGCCGGACGGCACCTGCACGGGATTAACCGAAAGGTGCCAGGGCGCCCTTCATTGCAGATTCTTCAGAGATAAAATGAAGCGGAAGAAAGCAAGGCACGATGGGAAAACAGGCTTAGCAGTTTAAAAATTGAAGACCAGAACTTTATAGCGGAAAAATACTACAGAAACAAAAAGGTCTGGATGAGGTGATCACCTTGAAGCGGCTGGCAGAAATAATTACAATTTTAGCGGTTATTAATCTATGCGCAGTGTCCGCAGGCGGCGACTGTGCGCACCCGGAAGAAATAAGCACGGCATCCGTAGCGGCCACGCAGCCGCTGGCAGAAACAGCAGCCCCGGCAAGTTACCGGCAAGTTAAATTTGAGTACACAGCCACCGCCTACTGCCCTTGCATCAAGTGTTGTGGCGAGTGGGCGAAGAATAGACCAGGCGGAATAGTTAAGGGTGCAAGCGGAAAAGAACTTAAAGCGGGCCGGTCAATGGCCTCTCCGCTGCCATTCGGCACCAAGGTTATTTTAAGTGGGGCCGGAGAGTATGACGGGGAATACATCTGCGAAGACCGCACGGCAGATTATATCGTTGAAAGATATAGCGGGCACATTATAGACATCTATTTTGAAAACCACGAAGCGGCCATGCGGTTCGGAAAGCGGCAAGTCACAATTGAAATATTAGAAAGAGAGGCAGAGCAATGAAAGTTTTATTAAAAAAAGTGGGTCAACCCTTCGAGTTCGCGGAAATAAAAAACGAACTCCCGGAAATGCAGGAGCTCGTTGAAGGCTTTATTGAAGTTGTCAAATTAGCGGCCCCGGGCTTTGTGGTGATTTGCGACGAAGAGGCCCTTTACAGAGCGGACCGAAGAGTTAATTGCATGGTTCCGACGAATTACAAGCGGTGGACGGCTATTAGCGGGACTTTCTTTGTATGTATGACCGAAGCGGCGTCCTTTGCCGGAATACCGGAAGACGAGAAAGATCCGAAAGAATTGGCCAAAAGTTTAGGATTAATTGTTGTGCCGACCATCGCACAAAAGGCCGAACTTAATATATAAGTATATATACATTATATATAGGCAGAAAAAGGAAGGGCGCACCTGCGTTAACGGGTGCGCCCGGATGGAAGAAGAACCATCCCAAAAGACGCATTTATTTTAACATATTAGCGGGCAGCGTGTCAACACAATACAGAGCTTTTACGCTCTTTGCGGCCTTGTATTATATCTTATTTTATCAACCAACAAAGCCCTACAAAACTAAAAACTAAAAGGGTTAGAGAAAATGAAAGAAAATAATTTTAAAGATCACTATGGAAATTCAAGTCACAGTCAAAGTCACAGTCAGGTGAAAGCCGCAACATTTGAAGCCACCCTTGAAAATATAAAAGAGATCCTCGAAATAGAAGAATTAAACACTAACGACAGGCAGGCGGCGGAAGAAATAAGCCTCATAATTGCCGAAGTAATGATTTTACACCCGGAAACGGAAATTAGAATAAACGGCACAGCCATGCCGGTACAGCTCGTACAGGCAATATACTCCCGTTTAAGCAGTGAGCACATCCTACTGGTGCTCGAAAACTTTCAAAAAGTCACCTATGAGATAAAACACAAGAAAACCTACCTTCGCACGGCCTTATATAATTCCGTCTTTGAAAGCTCGGCCTATTGGCAAAACCGCGTAAATGTAGACATGGCCCTTGCCGGAAGGGAGCGAAAGTAAATGCAAAGGGAACAAAAGACAACTTCCGGACCCTTACTCGAGATCGACTTCTACCCGGTATTTGAAGACGGCCGCAGGATTCCGACCAGAGCGCCCAAAACAAAGCCCACATCAGCACAGCAAAAAAAATACAATGACACGCAGGCGACAAAGAAGTTTATAAGACTCGCCAACGCAAACTTCGATAATACAGACTTTTTAATGCACCCGACTTACAGCCCGAGCAAGTCGCCGCAAACGGAGCAAGAGGCCCGAAGGGATATAGTCAACTATTTGCGTCGCGTGAAAACAAGGCGGGCATCGGAGCTTAGGGCCTTAAATAAATCATTGGCCGAAGCGGCAGCGGCATCAGAGGCCCTGCCGAACAATGAATACCTAAAACAATCGATCGAAGAGCTCAAGCGTAAGATTAAAAAACTTGAAGAGCCGTTCAGATACATTTACGTCATTGAAAAGCAAGTTTATAAAACAGGAAGCCGCGCAGGCCTTGCCAACTATCACTTTCACCTATTCATTACGGGCGGCCTTAACAGCAAGGTGCTTGAAAGCATGTGGAAAAACGGCAGCCGAAGCAATTGTAATAACTTTCAGCCCGAAAGGTTTGGGCCGGAAGCGGCAGCCGCATATATGTCAAAGGACCCGCAGGGATCCAAGCGGTTCAGCTATTCGCGCAATTTAAAGCAACCAAAAAAGAAAGCCAAGGACGGCAGATTAACTCGCAGGGGCGTAGAGCGCCTTGCGAAGCTCCGCGTTGACGATAGAGCATACTGGGAAAACCGATACAAGGGCTACAGGTTTCTGCGCTGCTACGCACGCTGCAACCCTTATAACGGCCACTGGTATGTGACGGCCATCATGTACAAGTCAAGCGAGAAGGAGCCGCCGACCTGGACAGCGGAAGACTGGTTAACGGAAGATTTTTAAATAAGGGGGTGAAGGCGTGATTAATACGGGCGTAATAATAACCGCACTTATTTGCGCAACGCTTATAGCGGTCATGATCATCGACAGAACAACAACGAAAAAGTAGGGTGGAAGATGAAAAAGGACTTTACAAGGGATTACGCCACGGAGATGTTCAGGCTATATGCGGCAGCGGGCCGACCAACTTATGAGCAGGCAAGGGAAGAGATCTATCAAGCGGAGCTTAATCTATACTCCGGCGGGGATCCGTCGTCATCTGTCAGCCGAGCGGAAGCGGCTGTTGAAGACGCAACGCCCTACCTTCTTGACCTACATGCAGTAGATCGCACCATCGCTATATTACACAAGGGCCAAAGGCAGCACATTGTGCAGGCGGTTGAGGCAGTGTATTTTGTGCAACCAAACCTACCGCTTCGCCGGGGCGAAATATCTAACCGAGTTCGTCGTTTTGCAGCATGCTGCCCAAGCGATGAGAGGACAGTCTATCGCTGGCTAAGAGAGGCCCGGCTGCTATGCGCGGCAATCAGAGGCTTAAGGATAGCGGACATAGATGCGGACAGGTATTCTATTGAGCTATAGGTTGTCATTAGTAGGGTACGATTAGGTGATATATTAATGACGATGAAATTATATAAAGGCTGAGGGAAGAGACCCAAGGCCTTATATTTAAACAAACAGAGGGAAGACATGGCCAAAGACTTTGCAAGAAGCTTTTATCTTTCGGGGCCTTGGAAGCGCACACGGAAGGCGTATTACAAATACAGGCTCGGAATGTGTGAACGCTGCTATGAAGCGGGAGAGATAGTGCATCATAAGATCTGGCTTACTCCACAAAACATAAACGACCCAAAGATAGCACTTGACTGGAAGAACCTTGAATTACTATGCCTCGACTGCCATAACAAAGAGCACAAAACAAAACCGAACGAGCGATATCGATTTGACGAGAAAGGACGGCTACTCCCCCCGGGGTGAGCCGAATAAGCGCGCCGACGGGAGACCGAGCAGTGGGGATAAGAATTACTCCGCGGGTGCGCGCATAACGGGTGTTGTGGGGGGGGGTGTGGGGTCACAGAGCAAAAAGGGGGTGTTTTTATGGCAACTTCCAAAGAGTTAAGTAAGGATGACAAAATCAAGAAAGAGATCCGCAGAATTAAGCGGGCTTTGAAAGACGTAGACAAAAATAAGTTAGCGGTAATAGAGCCGATTATAAAAACAGCCGCCTTCATCGCTGTATCGATTCCGGAGCTTGAGGAGACGATAAACGAAAACGGATTTGTGAGCGAATACAAGAACGGCGAAAACCAATTCGGGACCAAACAATCCGACGAAGTTAAGACTTTAATCGCCATGCAAAAAAACCTTTGCACAGCCATTAAAACCCTTGCCGATATAGCCCCGCCGACAAAGAAGAAAGACAGCAGGCTCCGGGCCATGATGGATGAATAAAAAATGCCGGACAAAAACTATATCCGTGACTACCATGAAGCGATTATTAGCGGGAAGGTTAAGGCGGGGCTTTGGATTAAACTTATATATTCAATCCTGGTCCGAGGAATTGACGACGGCACCTATATATTCGATGCTCGCAAGGCGAATAAAGCTATAAAGTTTATCGAAAACTTCTGCCGGCATTCCGAAGGGAGAAGCGACTTATTAAAACTGGAACTCTGGCAAAAAGCCATAGTTTCCGCGATTTTCGGAATACTTGACCATAGCGGCTATCGGCAATTTCGTGAAGTCTTTATCGTAGTAGCCCGCAAGAACGGCAAGACACTGTTTGCGGCAGCCATCATCGCATATATGGCATACGTTGACGGAGAGTACGGAGCGAAAATCTACTGCCTGGCGCCCAAGTTAGAGCAGGCCGACCTGGTATACGACGCATTCTACCAAATAGTCCAAGGTGACGACGAACTTGGCGAAGAAGGCTTCACTAAAAAGCGGAGATCCGACATATACATCCGGGAGCTAAACACGAGCATTAGACGGTTGGCATTCAACTCTAAAAAGTCTGACGGCTTTAACCCGCACCTGGCCGTTTGTGATGAGATTGAAGCGTGGCCCGGAGATACCGGACTAAAGCAATACGAGGTTATGAAGTCCGCGCTCGGCGCCCGAAAACAACCGCTTATTTTAAGCATTTCAACAGCCGGATATATTAACGACGGCATTTTCGACGAGCTTATAAAAAGAGCCACTGCCTTCCTAAAAGGCCGCAGTGAAGAGATGAGGCTTTTGCCGTTTTTATATATGATTGACGACCCTGAAAAGTGGGACGACATGGACGAAATTGCAAAAGCGAACCCAAACTTAAATGTGTCGGTCACAGAAGACTTTTACCGGGAAGAAATTAAAATTGCACGCATTTCACTGTCAAAAAAGGCCGAATTTCTTTGCAAATATTGCAATAAAAAGCAAAATTCATCGGTTGCGTGGCTCGAACACGACGATATAGCGGCAGTTGGCGGGAAGAAGTTATCAATCGAAGATTTTAGAGGAGCATACGTTGTTGGCGGAATAGACTTGTCGCGCACAACAGACTTGACAGCAGCCGCCATAGTCGTTGAAAAACACGGTATTTTGTACTTTTTTGTTCAATTTTTTATGCCAAAAGAAAGCTTTGAAAAGGCTTGCGAAGAGGATCCGAGCACAAAATACAGGATTCACCTGGAAAACGGGCTTATAACTTTATCAGGCGAGCACACGGTAGACTATCGGGATGTTCACAGGTGGTTTGACATGCTTCGCAAGACGATGAATATAAAGCCCTTAAAAATCGGATACGACCGTTACAGCGCCCAATACTTGATACAAGACATGAGCGAAGCGGGATATCACATGGACGACGTATTTCAAGGAACGAACTTATCACCGATATTAACCGAGCTTGAAGGATTAATAAAAGACAAAAGCGTGGAACTTGGAGAAAACGATCTGCTTAAGGCGCACTTTCTAAATGTGGCAGTGCAAATAAACATCGGAGACGGCAGGATGCGGCCGGTTAAGATAGAGCCGAGAATGAAGATAGACGGGTTTATGGCAGTTATAGACGCACTAACGGTAAGAAGTAAGTACCACAACGAAATAGGCCGCAGGCTTAAAAATACGCATATATGGAAGGAATAACATGAGCTTTTTAGATAGGTTCAAGTGGCGCAAAGAGCGACGGGCGCAAATATTTTTCCGCGGCAACACGGAATACAGCCCGGGCGGGTCTCTCAGAGAAAACGAGATTGTGGGAGCTGTTGCAAACACAATCGCGTCAAACGTAGGCAAGCTTATGCCGCAAGTGATCCGCAAAAACTCCGAAGGCACAGTAATTAAAAATGACGGACTGGCAAGGCTTATTAATACAAGGCCCTGCCCGGAAGCCTCAACTTATGACTTCTTATATCGCATAGCAAGCGATCTGATTTACAACAGCAACGCCTTCGCGATCATCTTTTACAACGATGATTTTACAGCCGTGGAGAGGATCCAGCCCGTGACCGTCAGAAATCATAAGATTTTTGAAGAGGACGGAGCCACTTTCTTTCGATTTATTTGGGATTATGACGATACAGAATATACCGTGCCTTATCAATTTGTCATTCATATTAAGGGCAGATATAACCGCAAGCGGTTCTTAGGGTCCGCACCGGACAGCGAAATACAAAGCTCATTAGATCTATTGGATGTCACCTACTCCGGAATTAAAGCGGCCATAAAGAACTCGGCATCCTTGCGCGGCTACCTAAAATATAACAACTTTATCGACGAAGAGGAGCTCAAGGAAAAGGTTCAAGAGTTCAGGGACGCTTATATGACCGCAGAAAATGACGGCGGCATAGCGGGTCTTGACAATGAGCTCGATTTTAAAGAAATCACACAGCAGCCCCGGCAAATTCCGACCGCACAGGTCAATTTCTTTAGGGAAAACATTTATCGATATTACAACATTAATGAGAAGATCCTTAATTCGACTTACACGGAAGCGGAATGGAACAGCTTTTACGAAGCGGTCATTGAGCCCATCGCAATTCAATTGTCGCTCGAATTTACCTTTAAGCTTTTTACGGACCGGGAACGCGGATTCGGAAACAAAATTATATTCACAACAAACCGCATACAGTACGCTACGCTTCAAACCAGGGCAACCGTAGGCGCCGCCTTATTTGACCGGGGCGCCATAACGCTCAACGAGTACAGGGAGCTTCTGTATATGCCGACAATAGAAGACGGAGACGTGAGGATGGTGTCGCTTAATTACGTTAAAGTGGAAGACCAAACGCTATATCAAACGGGGAAAGAGAGTAAAAAGGAGTGAGCAAATGAATATTTTAAACAGTAGAGGCCCTGCAACCGCAAAGACAAAAGACAACTTAAAAGAGCTGCTAAGTGTTAAAAACAGCAGCATGACAAGCGCCGACTTGTACATTTACGGGGAAATCGTTTCAAGCAGCTGGGCAACGTGGGACGATGAGGATAAGTACCCGGAAGAAATAAGGGAGTTTTTAAAAGAGCAGGAAGGCAAGGACCTGAACATTTACATCAACAGTCCGGGCGGGTCGGTTTATGCCGGCATGGCAATCTATAATATGCTAAAGAGGCACCGGGGTCGCAAGATTGTGCGCGTTGACGGCGTAGCGGCTTCAATTGCATCGGTCATAGCATTTGCAGGCGATGAAATTATAGTGCCCAAAAACGCATTTCTGATGATCCACAAACCTTGGACGGCGGCAGCCGGCAATTCTACCGAGTTTAGGAAGATCGCCGACGACCTTGATGCCATCGAAAAGGGCATTATAAGCGTTTACAAAGAAAACCTTGCCGAAGGCGTGAACATTGAAGATATTAAACAGCTTGTCGAAGAGGAAACATGGCTTAACGGAGACGAAGCCGCTAAACACTTTAATATTCAAGTGACCGAGGAGCAACGGTATGCCGCAAGCGCTAAGGACCTTGAATTTATGGCACGCTTTAAAAATGTGCCCAAAAAAGTCATTGAGACCGCGCAAGTGGCTGATGAATACACGGAAAACGAAAAGACCGTGGAAAAAATTAAACGCGTCTACATTGACGCAATCACGAAAGGGGAAACATTATGACTCTCAAGGAACTGAAAGCCCGCTTACGCGCTATAAATGCCGAAGCGGCAGCCACCAAAGAGGGAGACAAAGAGACCCTCGACAAGCTCTTAGGCGAAGCGGAAGAAATCCAAAACAAAATTGCCGAAGCGGAAGCCCGCGCGAGGTTGCAAGCGGCTGCCGACGGCGCAGGCGAAGAGGATCCTGCTGAAGGCGAACCGGGTGAAGCCGGTCAAGATCCCGAAAACAAGGCATCAAAACGCGGCAAGGCCCTTATGGCCGGCGCAGCGGTCATGCGCAGGTTTGAGGTTAAAAACACTCTCACTTCGAGCCAAACCGTGCTCAGAAAGCACAACGCCGAAGACGTGAAAGAGACTTTTAACGAAGTTTCAAGCCTTGTTGACCGCGTAAAGGTAATCCCGCTCATTGGCGGCGAATCCTACAAGCGCGGCTTCATTAAAGGATACGGCACAGGCGGCTACACGGACGAGGGGGCAAACTACACGGCAGCGGAGCCGGTGTTCGGTTATGCCGAAATGGTTAAGGCTAAAATCACAGCCTACTGCGAAGAGCCCGAAGAGATTACAAAACTCGCTCCGGCAGAGTACGACCGAGTAATCGGCAGCTCAACGGAAGTAGCCATCAAAAAATATTTATCAAAACAAATCCTTGTCGGCGCCGGCGGAACCGGGAAGCTCTATGGTATCTTTCATAATCCCGCAAACGCGGACGATGACATCATTGACCGTAACACCGACCTTGAATTTACCGAGATTGACAAAGACACCCTCGACAACATCATTTACGCCTTCGGCGGCGACGAAGATGTTGAAAATGTTGCCGTATTGATCCTCAATAAAGCGGACCTTAAGAAGTTTGCGACTTTAAGACTTACTGATGGCACCAAGGCATATGACGTAGTCAACCGCGGAAATACCGGCACGATTGACGGAGTTCCGTATCTCATTAACTCCGCCTGCGCCGCAATAAGCGCAGCCGCAACCGGTGTCGGAGAATACTGCATGGCCTACGGACCCCTGTCAAACTACGAGTTGCCCATCTTCTCAGACATGGAAGTCAAGCGCTCGAACGAATATAAGTTTAAGCAGGGCCAAATCGCACACAGGGCCGATATCTATGCCGGCGGGAACGTAGCGGCTTATAACGGATTCCTGCGTGTCAAAAAAAAAATAGTTGACAGTGACAGCGTTGTCGGCAACGAATTGACAGTCACTTCCGCAGCCGGCACGACTTCCGGCAAGACCGCAATAACGGTAACACCCGCGCTGTCCGCCGGCAGGACTTATAAGTATAAGACCGCCGCAACCTTAACCGCTCCGGCTGTAGGCACGAAGGTAACCGGCTACACAGCCTGGAACGGAACCGCAGAAATAGCGGCAACAACCGGCCACAAGATCGTAATTGTCGAAGTTGACAAAAACGACTACTGCACTGCTGCCGGCTCCGCAACAGTTACCGCGGCCGAATAAGACAAGGGGGACTCAAAATGGCAACACAAGCGCTTTTAAACGCGGCCAAGATACGCGTCAGAAAAACTTCATCAAACGTACTCGACTCCGACATTGAACAGCTTATTGATGTTGCCGTAGCGGACCTTAAGCGGATCGGCGTAGCCGAAGAATATCTTAACGACTGCGCCGATCCTTTAATCAAAGAGGCCGTTTTGACTTATGTAAACGCAAACTTCGGAGCCAACCCGGACCGCGAGAGGCTCATGGTAATATACGACATGATAATCATGAAGATTAAAGGGGGCCGCTACCGTGGAAGACGTGTCGATTAAACTTATATCTCAACTGGACGAATGCACGGAAGAGCACCTTGAAGTTTTTGCAACAATCGAGTCTGCCGGACAAGAAGAGTTTTTTAAAGCGGCCCAAAGCGGGTTTAAGTCAAAATATAAAGTGTCTTTGTGGCAAAGCGATTACGAGGGCCAAAGCATTGCGTCCGTCCGGGGTGAAAGGCTCTCGATATATCGCACATATGAGAGAAGAGACCAAAAAGTGGAGCTCTACTTAGGCAAGAAGGCGGGTGTCTTTGAGTGAAGGTAGAAGTTGATGACTTTTCAAAGGCGCTGGCGGATGCTTTAAGCGAATACACCAAAGACATTGCCGACGGAGTAAAGGCGGCGGTTGACGAAGCCGGGAAAGAGCTGCTAATAGATATACGCGCCGCAGCGCCGGTGCGACTCGGCAAATATAAAAAAGCGATGTCAATTAAAACCGTTCGCGATGACAACTACGAAAAGAAAATCACCTGGTACGTAAAACCCCCGCACTACAGGCTTACACACTTACTCGAGCACGGGCACGCTAAAAGAGGTGGAGGCAGAGTTAAGGCATACCCACACATTTTTGAAAACGCCGATGCCGCAATAGCAAGGTTTGAAGCAAGGGTTAAAGAGGTGATCGAAAATGGCGGTTGACAAAAAAATTGAAGCGCTGCTTGCGCCGGTTAAAATTCCGATTGCCTACCGGGCCTTTCGGCCTTATAAAAATAAACCGGTGCCGAATCCGCCTTACCTGATCTACTTAATAGAACATGAAGCGGCCTACGGCGCGGACTACAAAAACCTTGTCAAAGAAAAAAACGTGCGCGTTGAGCTTTACGCAGATAAAAAAGAGTTAAAACTTGAAGAGAAGGTTGAACAAGCGCTATCGGCTTACGACCACGACAAGTACGAAGACTTCATTGAAAGTGAAGCAATGTATATGACAGCATACGAATTTACAGTTTTTGAGAAAGTTAGGAGGAACAGCAATGGCAAATGAAAATAACACCGAAAGCATCGTGCTCGGGTCCGGGAAACTATATTACACAGAGCACACCGGAAGCATTCCCACAGACAGCGACATCGAGAAAGACGAAAATCTGCTCGGCCTCATTGCCGGGGGCGCAACTTTGGACTATAAACCGGAGTTTTACACCGCCGAAGATGACTTGGGCCTTATTCAAAAAACAGTTGTGACAAAGGAAGAGGTAACACTCAAGTCCGGAATTATAACCTGGAACGGAAATACCTTGGCAACCCTGTCTTCCACGGCAAGAGTCACAGAAGCCGGCGGGAAGAGGACGGTTAAGATCGGCGGCCGAAAAAACGACAATGGGAAAAACTACGTGCTGCGCTTCGTTCACGAAGATGCCGAAGACGGCGATGTCAGGGTAACAATTGTCGGAAAAAACCAAGCGGGCTTCTCCCTTGCCTTCTTGAAGGACAAAGAAACGACCGTTGACGCCGAGTTTAAGGCGAAACCACACGACACCGATGGCACTCTTGTAATTTTTGAAGAGAGCCCCGCCAAAACCACGACAGAGACTCCGGGCGAAACACCACCCGAAACACCACCCGAAACTCCACCGAACGAATAAGGAGATAAAAAATGCTCGACTATACGCAGAGAGAGAAGAAGTTTTTGACTGTAAAATTAGCGGACGGCAGGCTGCTTTTACTGTCGCCGCCTAAAAAAAGCCTTTACACGACACTTTCAAAAATGGAAAAGGCTATCGGTGAGACGGACGACTACGAGGCTATCTTCGAAGACGTCGCATCTTTAACCGCACTGATCCTGTCAAATAACAAGGAGCGAGAAGTCATAACGGCGGCAGAAGTAGAAGAGATGATGGACTTCGACGACATGTTTTATTTAGTTTCCGGATATTCTGTCTTTGCGGGAGAGGTCATAGCTAACCCAAACTAAAAATACCACGTCGTCCGGATTCCGGGGACGACGTGGTTCTTGAATACGAGGTTTACACCTTCCCGGAAAAACTTGTGGCCGACTATGCGAATATAAGCCTGCTCGATGTAGAAGAACTGGAAATAGACATCTACTTACTATATCTGCGAGATGCCTTTATTTATAAACACAGCAAAACCGAGGAAGGGCGCAAGTATTTGAATGACTGCTGGCGCTTTTCGCAGACCAAGCCGGACAAAAAAGCGCTTAGAGAGAAATACGGTAAGAACGGAGGGGCATAATTGGCAAAGACAAACTTTAAAGGCATCACAATTGATATCGGCGGAAACACCGCTCCTCTTGACAGGGCGCTCTCGGAAGTCAAAACTCAAAGTAAAAACTTACAAGCGGAGCTAAAGGCGGTTAACACGCTCTTAAAGCTGGATCCGACAAACACAGAGGCGGTGGCACAAAAACAAAAGCTTTTAGCGGAAGCGGTAGAAAGCGCCCGGGAACGCTTAAAGCGGCTCAAAGACGCGCAGGCCGAAGTTGAGGAACAATTTAGGTCCGGCAAGATGGGCGAGGATGAATACCGTGAATTCAGAAAAGAATTAAACTATGCCGAAGCGGACCTTAAAAAAGCCGAAAACGCAGTGGCGGCTTTTGCGGAAGAAGCGAAAGATGCGGGCGAAGAATCCAAAGACGCAGGCAACGAAACCGAAAAGGCCGGCAAAAAAGCAAAGAAATCAGGCGAAGACGCAAAAGAAGGCGGCGGCGGTTGGAGTAAGTTTGGAGAACTCGCTGCCGGCGCAGGGAAGATCGCACTCGGCGCAGTGACCACAGTGTCGGTTGCGGCTGGAGCCGCATCCGTAAAAATGGCGAAAGAGGTCATAGGAGCCTACGCAGACTATGAGCAGCTCGTAGGCGGTGTTGACACGCTTTTTAAGGACCATTCTCAAAAGCTACAAGGGTATGCTGCAAACGCTTATAAAACAGCGGGGCTTTCCGCCAACAATTACATGGAAACGGTCACATCTTTTTCCGCATCCCTCATAGCGTCACTCGACGGCGACACGGAAAAGGCCGTCGACTATGCGAATATGGCCATTACAGATATGGCCGACAACGCAAATAAGATGGGCACGGACATATCCTCAATTCAAAGCGCATATCAGGGCTTCGCAAAACAAAACTACACCATGCTCGACAACCTTAAAATCGGCTACGGGGGGACTAAAAGCGAAATGGAGCGGCTCTTAGCCGATGCCGAAAAGATATCCGGCATAAAGTACGACGTGTCTTCTTATGCGGATATTGTTGACGCCATCCATGTAGTTCAAACGGAATTGGGCATAACCGGCACGACCGCACTTGAAGCGGAAGACACAATTAGCGGCTCTATTAATTCACTTAAAGGCGCTGTGCAAAACCTAATGGTTGGTTTCGGAGACGCAAATGCGGATATGACTTTACTCACGAAAAACCTTGCAAGCGCTTTCAAAGATGTTGTTAAAAACATTGTGCCGGTACTTAAAAATATAGTAGCGGCTCTTCCGGAAGCGATTGACGAGCTCGTTAATGCAATTGGAGAGATATTGCCAATCTTATTAGAAGGCGCTGTGGGCGTGTTCTCCAAACTACTCGAAACAATCATAAGCCTATTACCGAATCTCATACCGGTAGTCATATCGGCAGCTTTAATGATAGTCGAGACTATTATTAACAACCTGCCGCTTATACTTGATGCCGGAATAAAAATCATCCTTGCACTCGTTGACGGAGTAGTTCAAGCGCTCCCGACTATTATTAAAGCCATAGTTGAAATTATTCCAAAACTGATTCTGGCTATAACAGACAACCTGCCACTTATCATTAAAGCGGGAATAGACCTGCTCATAGCGCTCGTTGACGGTCTCATCGAGGCAATACCACAACTGCTTGATGCTATTCCGGTTATCATAGAGTCCTTGATAAGCGCAGTGCTGGAAGCGATCCCGCTGTTAATAGATGCCGGGATAAAGCTTTTCACGGCATTGGTTGAAGCCCTTCCGGTTATCATCGCGAAGATAGTGGAAGTGCTGCCGCAAATAATCACAAGCATTATAACTGCTCTAATGAATAATATTCCCGCACTAATCGAAGCGGGCATTAAGCTATTTTTAGCACTAATAACCGCAATGCCGACAATAATTATTGAGATCGTAGCGGCCATCCCAAAAATCGTGCAAGGCCTGGTAAACGGCATAACGGCCTCGATTCCCAGAATAGTTGAAGCAGGTAAACAGTTGCTTACATCATTGCCGGAAAAGCTGCCCGAAATTATTACTCATATCAAAAACAAGCTCGGAGAACTGCTCGGAAAAGTCAAAGAAACTATCGTAAACTTCGTGCCGCAAATGGTATCAGCCGGAAAGGATCTTATCAAAGGGATCTGGAACGGCATGTCAGATGCAGGTGAATGGCTCTGGGGTAAAATAAAAGGGCTTTTCGACGGAGTAATGACAAAAATTAAAGACCGTATGGGCATCAAGTCTCCATCAACCGTCTTCCGAGACGAGATCGGAAAAAACTTAGTAAAGGGCATTGGCATCGGCGTGGACGTTGAAACTCCGAACCTTAAAGATAACCTTGAGGAAAACTTGAGCAATGTGACGGCCGGCCTTAAATCAACCTTGGCCATTGAAACTGCGGCCGCAAGTATAAACTTGAACGCGTCGCCGGCATCGACGGTGGGACTCGGTGGGATAACTTTTCATATAGAAAGGTTTATTAATAACACGGAAAAAGACATGCGGCAGCTTGTTGAGGAAGCAATGGAAGTAGCCGAAGAATTTAGCAGAAGGCGCGGGGGTGTATTTGGATGAGCTTTAATTTAAATCAATTTACATACGCCGGCCGCCGCTCGTTTGATGACTACAACATGATTATTACCGAAACCCCGGAGAATGTCGGAGCGGAAAAAGACATAAGCTTTAAAAGCGTGCCGGGAAGAAGTGGAGACGTAATTATCGACAACGGCAGGTATTTTAACATAGAAAAAAAATACGAAGTGACGGTCATTGCCGAAGATTTTGAGATGCCGCTTTTAGCCAAAAAGATTAATCATTGGCTAAACAGCGTCGACGGCTATGCGGTTTTAAGCGACACATACGACCCGCTCTACTATCGCCTCGCGCGATACGTCGGAAAAGTCAACATCGAAGACAAACTGCGCATCATAGGATCCACGACACTTAAATTCAACTGCAAACCCTTCAAATACAGTTTTGAGGGCCAAAAGCTTATAAGTGTGGCAAAAGAGGATGCTCTTATCAACCCCGAAGGCCTAAGCAGCCTGCCGGAGATTAAAATAAGCGGGACCGGCAATGTCACGCTTTATATTAATAATGCATCTTATCTCATCGAAGGCATTGACGGGCACATCGAAATTATTGGAGATCCCTTTCTTGCTCGAAAGGGCACAGAGCTTCAAAACGACAAAATTATGTTCCCGGACCCGCCGATACTGGCCCCGGGCGAAAACATAATCACTTGGACGGGAGATGTAACAGCCCTTGAAATAAAGCCCGGGTGGTGCTCTCTATGATTCCTATTTTATACAAATCCACCGAAAAAGATTTTCGTCACAACGGCATCGGGCCGCTCATTGACGTAATAAAGTGTGATGTGGACGAGCGCAGGAACGGAAGCTTTGAGGTAGAGCTTCAATACCCGATAGCCGGATCCATGTGCGAAGAAATTAAAGAAGATTGCATTATAAAAACAAAATCAAACGACAGCAGCGCTCTGCAACTCTTTCGCATATATAAATCATCAAAACCGATTAACGGGATTATTACTTATTACGGGGAGCATATATCTTACGTTTTAAACGGGATCCCCATCGAGTCTTTAACGATTAAGAACGCTGCGGCGCAAACGGCCCTATCAAACATTTTAGCGGCCGGGCTTTACGAGCATGACTTTACAGCTCAAAGCGACATCGACACGCTTAATTCTACCAACCTGGAGCTAACGTCAATACGGGGAGCCTTCGGAGGTACACAAGGATCTATACTCGATGTGTGGGGCGGAGAGTTCGAGTTTGACAACTTTACAGTCAAACTACATCGCAACCGCGGGAAAAATAAAGGAATCCGCATAAATTACGGGAAAAATCTGACAGATATAAAGCAAGAGAAAAATATATCTTCAACATACACAGCCCTCTTCCCTTACGCAAAATACACGATCATAGGGGAAGAAGGAGAATCGGACGAAGAAGTAACCGTCACTCTTACAGAAAAAGTCATAGAAAGCCCTAACGGCGTGAACTATGCCCACGCCAAAGTTTTAATGATGGACTTCACGGAAAGATTCCAAGAAGGCGAAGTTATCACGGAAGCGGCCCTGCGCAGTAAGGCAAACAGCTGGGCACTAAGCAGCGGTTATGACATGCCGAATGTAAATATAACTGTCTCCTTCATAAACCTATACGAATCGCCGGAGTACAGTGAATATAAAATATTAGAGCGAGTAGGGCTCTGCGACACTGTTACAGTTCAATTCCCGGCATTAGGTGTGGACGTTGAGGCTAAGGTTATAAGGACCGTTTACGATTCTATTAACGAGCAATATAAATTTATAGAAATCGGAAGCGTTAAATCGAGCTTTGCGGACACGGTTAGGCAGAACACTAATAATATCGAGGCCGTAAAGCACGAGATTAAAACGCAAGCCACGGCGGCAAATGTAAGACTTATAGCAGCTATAGAAAAAGCAACGGCGGCAATAACCGGCCAAAGCGGCGGATACGTTGTTTTGAACCCTTCAAACAACCCGCAAGAGATCCTAATAATAGATGAGCCGGATATAGACACGGCAGTCAACGTGTGGAGATGGAACAGCGCAGGCCTCGGGTATTCCTCTAACGGTTATAGCGGGCCCTACGCCCTGGCAATAACGGCAGACGGCGCGATCGTAGCGGACTTCATCACAGCCGGAACGCTTAAAGGAGAATTACTTGAAGCGGACAGCGTGAGGGCCAATGCTATATCGCAAGGATATAAAGCGGAGATCACTAACGAGATAACCGGAGCGGTTAACACAATTGAACAGGCTTTTGTGGCCGCGGACGAGCAACTATTGAGCATGATCCAAACCGTGACGGAAACTTTAAACGACGGGCAATCGCAAACGGAAGCTCAAATATCAAGCATTATTCAAACCATAGAAGGATTAAGCCTAAGCTTCACCAATCAATACACCGGCGGAATAAACTGTGTGCTTAACTCTTCCGGCTTAAACGGTGTGTCAAATGACTGGGAGTACACGGGCAGCGTGCAAGCATTAGAAGACTCCGACACTAAAAACAACACGCTTGCCGGATCCTGCTTCTGGATTAATAACGGAACTCTGTCACAGACTGTTAACACCATAAGCGGCTCGGCCTATACAGTTACATTCAGAACAAAAAAAGGCGCGGTTCGCGCCTGGGTGAAAATCAAAGCGGGCGGCACAGAAGTAGAGGTCATTAACACGATAAACGCGCAAGACTGGACGGAAAACACTTTAACGTTCATAGCGCCGTCAAATACCTTAACGCTGGAAGCGTACTCGCAAGGCAGCTATCTATACATTGGCGACATTATGCTGGCAGAAGGCGAACATAAGCAACGCTGGCAACCTGCTCCGAACGAGATCTATACGACAGATGTAAAAATCGACCGCAGAGGAATACATATAATAAACACAGAAAGCGAAACAAGCACGATTATAAATAATGTAGAGTTCGCAGTTTTACATAAAGGTTCAAAAGTTATAACCGTTAACAAAGACACAACTATTTTAAAGAAAACGGAAATCCAAGAGGAAATGACCGTGGGTAAGCTTAAAATCTTCCCGGTTGCCGACGGAGTGGACGAAATAGTATTAGACTAAAGGCGGTGAGCAAATGACTATCTGGTGGAACACTACATCCTATGCGGGGCGATACCTGCAATTATATATAGAAGAGACAGTCAATGTAATAAACAACACATCGACGCTAAACTGGAAACTCTCATCAATAGGCGGATCGGACCTATACTACACGATAGCGCCAACAACCGTAAAAATAAACGGAACGCAAGTTTATTATAAAAACACAACTTCTTGGAGCACGAAAGAGTTTCCGGCAGCAAAAGGCAGCGTCACGGGCTCAATAACAATTCCGCACAATTCCGACGGCACAAAAACAATAGCGGTTAGCTTTACAACCCGGGTCTATTACTCGACCGTCGAAGAATACGGCGGGAGTATGACGCTAACTAACATAGACAGGACGCCGCCGGTCTTAACATTATCAACTTCGGAAGTGACGGCCGGATCCGTAAAAATAAGCGTGTCGTCATCAACGACCTGCGACCTTTGGGATTATACACTGGACAACTGGTCAACGTTCACTCAGTACTCAAGCACGGCCGGAGTAAGTAATACTTACACAATTAGCGGGCTTAATCCCAACACAACCTACAATGTGATTATAAGGGCTCGCAAAAAAAGCAACCGCGTCGTAGGATGGTCCTCGGCAAAGAGCTTTAAAACCCTCGGAGGCTCTCTTTTGAATAGCGTTGACACCGTAACGGCCGATGCCGTAACCGTGAATATATCCACAAACATGACAGTTTACAGCGCGGCCTATACACATGAACTCGCAATTAAACACGGAGACACAACAGTCTTAACCATTACAGGGATAACAAAAAGCAGCGGCACCGGGGCGAAGACGATAACGCTAACATCTGCACAGCGGACCACATTGTTAAACTACATGTCGGCGATGAAGAGCTTTAGCGGAAAGTTTGTCCTCACAACCAAAAGCGGCAGCACGGTTATAGGCACTTCGGCAACCATAACGGCCACTGTTCAGACCACAGAAGCAAATTCCGCCCCAACGTTTTCAAACGCTGCCGGCTTTACTTATCAAGACACAAACAGCACAGTCACGGCCGTTACCGGAAGCGATCAGGCGATAGTTGAGGCGCTCTCAACACTCAAAGTCACGGCCTACGCCGGAACGGCGAAAAACGGAGCGACTATATCACAATATGAAGCGAATATAAACGGGACCACAATAAAATCAAGCGGGACAACCTTAACCGTCGGGCCGGTAAACACTTCCGGCAACACTACCTTAACCGTAAAAATTATCGACAGTCGCGGATATTCCGCTCAAGTTTCAAAAACAATAGCGGTCGCAGCTTATAAAAAAGCAGAAATCACGGACGTTATAATGCGACGCGTTAACGAGGTTGAGGCCCAAACTCAAGTTAACATTAGCGCATCGATATCAAAATTAATGGTTAGCGGGACAAATAAAAACGCATTCCAAAGTTTAAGCTACCGCTATAAAAAAACAAGCGCTTCATCGTTCAACGCATACACAACGATAAGCGGAGTAACTGTCGGAGAATACGGCATAAGTTATATTAACAGTGAGTTTATAACCCTTGATGCAAATTATTCATACGACGTGCAATTCAAGGTAATCGACAAACTGTCAACACACATCATAGCCGTCACACTCGCAGCCGGAACACCGCTTTTAGCCAAGAGGACCCGAAAGCTTGGGATAAATAACAGAAACCCACAGCACGCCCTCGATGTAGTAGGCGATATAGCGATGAACGGAGTGAAGCTGGTAGATCTTTTCTACCCGGTAGGAGCCATATACACACACCATGCGGGCTCGCTGCCGGCAGCGATAAACTCAATAGGCACATGGCAAAGTATACCATCGCCGTTTGACGGCGGATTTTCTTGGAAACGAATAAGTTAATAGGGGGAACAAAAATGGAGTACATTAAAGAAATCACAGTAGAACTCTCAGGCGAAATGTATTTTGACTATATCACGGCGGTTCAAGGTGATTTGAAGTCAAGATATGTAAAAGTCAACTTACTTGAGAATGGACAGCCATATGAAATACCGGAAGACACGAAGGCGGTCTTGAGATGTAAAAAGCCGGACCACAACCACGTCTTTAACGACGCTGTAATCGAGGAGAGCGCAGTAATCGGAGAACTTACCGCTCAAATGCTCGCAGTCCCCGGGAACGCACGCTGCGAAATAAGCCTCTACAGCACAGTTGATGAAAGCGTCTTAACTACCGTTCCATTCATCGTAAAGGTAACGGCCGCCGCTGTAGATCCAAACGTTACGAGCACAAACGAATACACCGCGCTTGCCTCAGCTCTACTTAAAGTCGAAGCTGTTAGCGGGATAAGTGATGCAGCACTTGAGACGGCCACAGAAGCCCTTGAAATGATAAACGAAATCGAAGAAGCGATAGGAGAGCACACGGCCGCAGCCGATGCCGCAGCAGACCGAGCAAATTTAGCGGCAGAGCAAGCGGAAGCGGTCGTTGAAGATGCCGGCAAATTAGTGACACGCTACGGCGTGCGCTTCGGCGGCAACTCAAACACCGGGGCGACGGTCACAAGACTGTATAACGCAGTAGGGCTCGTCGCGAACGTAGGGACGGACTCCGAAACAGCTGTGAACGACTTCGATAATATATATCCGTGGGCAGGCAGACGCCGTTGTTGCGGATATTTTGACGAAAACGGGATCTTCGTGGTTAACGCTTATAAAGGCGAGCCCGGCTACACCACAGACGGATCCAACGGAGAAGTGTGGGTAGAAACGCCCTTATTTTACTATAAACACACATACGGAGACGACGGCAGTGAAGAAATTGTCATATCCTCTTACGCACTGGCCGGCTATTCCCCGGCCCCTATGTTTATAAAGCAAGACGGCAGCATCGCAAACAAAGCGTACACAGCCGCTTACAGGATGGCCATTATAGACGGGAAAGCAACTTCAAGAAGCGGAGTGTTCCCAACAATTCATTCGCTCAATACAGCAATTACCGATGCGAGAACACTCGGGAACGACTATACAGTCACAACTGCGGCCGAACATTATTCAAAATGCTTATTAATGTGGGTAGAGTTTGCAACTCGTAATATGCAAAGCGTAATGACCGGCGCATCGAGCATGCCATATGTGGCAAGCGATAAAGCTGTATTCACGGAAGCAGATACAAATAGAGTAATTTTGCCGAACGACAAAGCGGACAGATTTGTTTTAGGTCAAACGATCATCATCGGGAAAACGATCGGGACGTCGGGCGTAGCTAACAATAGAGTTGTATTAAACATTGAAAAATACGATGAAGACAACAAGGCAATTATTTTTGACGGAGACGCAGTCAACATTACCGCAAATGACATAATAGCGTCATCTGCCTGGAAAACGGGCTCATGCGACGGAGTGCTTTCAAGTAGTGGATCAAGAGTTTCAAACACATCAAGTAAATACGACTGCATGTATCGAGGAGAGGAAGGGGCCTACTCAGGAGGCTATGAATTTATATCGGACGTCTTAATTAAACAAGTTGGCGGGGGAGAAGGTGTGCCGCTCGAATACGAAGTATATCACCTGCCGGACCCGCGTAAATACAACGCAGGCACAATAACGGACGACTATATTAAACTTAACTATCAACTTCCACTAACTGAAGGATATCCAGTTAAATTAGGTAAAGACACGAGATACCCCGGCGTAAGACTTCCGGAAACGATAGGGGCCACGTCAACTACGAGATATAGCGATTATTACTATAAGCCGGGCACAGCCACGGTGTGCGCGGCTCGTTTCGGCGGCTATTGGTTTTCTGGAGCTCATGCCGGCCCCACGTGCTGGATTTGTACTTACTCGCCGTCTTATGTGACTCTGGCTTCTCGCGCCCGTCTTTCTAAAACCCGCTAAAACGGGGGACCGGGGGCGGTCAGCCCCCGCAGGGATTTGAAATGCTGTGCGCGGCTCGTTTCGGCGGCTATTGGAATAATGGAGCTAATGCCGGCCCCACGTGCTGGAATTGTAATAACTCGCCGTCTAATGTGAATCTGAATTATCGCGCCCGTCTTTCTATAATATTATGCATTTCACTTTCCATACCGCTTGGTAAAAATAAATCGCTACGGTCGGGGTTAGTAAATAATTGAAAGCCCTGAAGATTAAGAAAGAAAAAAGAAAATGAAAAGAACCGGACATTTATACGAAAAAATATGCGACATAGAAAACATAACACTGGCCATAGAAAACGCTTCGCGAGGAAAACGCAAACGAAATATAGTTAAGAAATCACTTAAAAACAAAGAAGCGGCCGCGAAAGAAGTTAGAAGAATACTTTTAGAAAAAGCATACGAGCCTGCAATATATCGAGAAAAGACAATAAAAGACGCATCGAACAAGAAAGAGCGAAAAATATTTTGTCCAAAATTTTATCCGGACCAAATAATCCACTGGGCCCTTATGCAGGTAACACAGCCGATAATCATGAAAGGCATGTACGAATTTAATTGCGGATGCATTCCGGGACGAGGCGTCCACTATGGAAAAAGATATATAGAACGCTGGCTCCGCCGCGATAAAAAGAACACAAAATACTGTCTAAAGCTCGACATTGAAAAATACTACCCAAGTATAAACAAAGAAGTTTTAAAGCATCAATTTGAAAGAAAAATTAAAGATAAAGAAACCTTATGGCTTATAAATAAAGTCATAGACAGCCATAGTGAGGGCCTTCCGATAGGCAACTACACATCACAATGGTGGGCAAATTTTTATTTACAGGACCTTGATCATTTTATAAAAGAAGAGCTCCGGATTAAATATTATATCCGATACATGGACGACATGGTGCTTTTAGGCAGTAATAAGAAAAAACTGCATAAAGCAAGAGAATTAATTGCGAAAGAAATTGAGCCGCTCGGCTTAAAAATAAAAGGAAACTGGCAAGTATTTCAAATTAACTCGCGCCCGCTCGACTTTCTCGGGTTTAAGTTCCACAGAACACACACAACTCTTAGGAAAAGAAACGCATTAAAAATTAAGCGAAGAGCAAAGAGAATAACTAAGCGAAAACAATGCGAAGCACCGGACGCAAGGGCAATGATAAGCTATTGGGGCTGGATAAAGCATAGTAATTCTTATAAGTTTTACAAAAAGAACATCTGCCCACACATAGATATTAAAAAGATGAAAGGGGTAATAAGGAATGAAAGCAGAAAGCAAAACGAGACCCGAAGCTCTTTCGGTTGAGGAGTGCGCAGGGGGAATATCAGAGATAGTATTTTGCGAAAACATCTCAGAAGAAGAGAGAAACGGAGAACTCGTATATAAATACGAAGAACATCGCACGGCTGTGCCGACGAGGCCGAACCTATTAGCCGCTGTAAAAAAATCAAAAGCGGCCTGGTTAGCCCGGGCCATCGTCGAAACGGCGGACGCCGAGATGCCAAAAGCGTCGCTTGGAGAACAAATACTCTCCCTTCAACACGAAAATATGAAACTCAAAGAGGAAAACGAGGTCATCGGCGCAGCGCTCGAAGAAGTTATATCTTTAATGCTTGGAGGCGACTTAAATGATTAGATTCTACACGATGAGAATAATAGAAAAAAAAACAACGTTCGATAAAGTTCCCGAACCACTAAAAGCTGCCGTCGCAGCATCCCTTGTAGAGCAAGGATATTCTCATCTTATACAGGAGGCCTAAAATGGAACACATAGCCACAACTATAAGCGCCACAGCCGCCATTTTTGGGATTTTCTTTGGACTCGCAATATTTTTCAGAAACAGACGCACGGATGACTCGCAGGGCGGCAAAAAAGAGGGAACCGTCCTAACGGAGCTCGGATACATTAGAAGTGGGATCGACGATATTAAGCGTAAACAAGAAAAACAGGCAGAACAGCACATCGAAGTCATAACCCGCATAACCGCAGTAGAAGCATCGGCCGCGCAAGCGCATAAGCGCATAGATGCCGTTGAAAGAAGATAAAAAGAAAGGGGAAAGCCATGCACGCATTATTCATAATAATTCCGCTGTACTTCCCACTGCTCGACAAGCTTTTAAACGAATTATTTACATTACTGAAAGGAGCGTTTTAAAATGAAGATTAACTGGAAGCAAAAGTTAACAAGTCGTAAATTCTGGGCCGCCGTCGTAGGATTTGTATCTCCGACAATTATCGCATTCGGCGCGACCGCAGAAACAACCACTCAAGTAATTGCGATTATAATGGCCGGAGCGACATTGATCGCCTACATCGTCGGGGAAGGCCTTGTTGACGCAAGCAGAGAGGAGTAGGTTATGGCAAAAATTTGTCTTGACCCCGGCCACGGCGGATCAGATCCGGGTGCCGTAGCATTTGGTCGGCAGGAATCGGCCGACGTCCTTAAGCTGGCTAAAAAAATACAAACCCTACTTAAAGCGCAGGGTGTCACGGTTGTAATGACACGGGAAACCGACGTTAAAAAAACTATAAAAGAGCGAACAGATCTTGCCAACAAAGAGAAATGCGATTATTTCATATCGCTGCACAGAAACTCTTTCGACAAAGAAAGCGCGAAGGGCGCCGAAGTATGGGTTTACTCAAAATCCAAAGATTTAACACACGCCAAAAAAATCCAAGCAGCCCTTACGGCCTGCGGTTATACAGACCGAGGAGTTAAGTTAGGGGCCCCGTCCTATACGGACTTCGGAGTCAATAGCGGCACCAATATGATATCCTGCCTTGCGGAGGTAGGCTTTATAAGCAATAAGGGCGACAACACGATCTACGACTCAAAGCTCGACACGCTTGCCTTAGAGCTCTCTAAAGCCCTGTGTTACAACATAGGCAAAAACTTTGGCGCACCGCCAAAAAGCGCCGCCGAAGTTGCAAAAGAAGTTTATGCCGGCAAATGGGGCAACTGGCCCGAGAGGGAAAGAGCCTTAACAGCGGCAGGGTATAACTATCAAGAGGTGCAGTCGGAAGTCAATAAACTTGTGGCAGCAGATAAAGCCGCGGCAGAGAAAAGAGCCGCCGAAGAGGCAGCACGCCTTGAAGCGGAAAAAGCCGCAGCAGATAAAAAGGCAGCCGAAGCGGCGGCCCGCCTTGAAACGGAAAAAGCCGCGGCAGAGAAAAGAGCCGCCGAAGAGGCAGCACGCATTGAGGCTCTTAAAGCGGAAGCCGAAAGAAAAGCGGCAGAGCTAAGAAAGCAGGCTGAAGCGGAAAAGGCCGCAGCCGAAGCGGCCAAGAAAGCCGAAGAAGAGAAAAAGGCAGAAGCAGGAGAAAAGGACCAACCGGTAGACGAAACTCCAAAAGAAGCATTTGAAAGCTTTTTAGTGAAATTAGCGGCATTTCTCTCAAAACTCTTTGGGAAATAACATGAAGACAAAAAAGAGCAGTTAACCAAAAGGTTAACTGCTCTTAACTTTTACGCAAAACACATTTCTGATAATATAAATATTATTTTGTGTTCGTGCGTGTTTGCCCTGGTCATCCCGAACGATCCAATCGTTAACCATGTCCTGAATCTTACCCTTATAGACATAACCAATCTTTTCGCCAAGCAAATAAATTGCGATCGCTTTGTGATCATAAGCGTTTTCACGATCCGGAGCAAAACTTAACAACTTACCGCCATTCCCGGCAAGCTTGGCGGCGGCGCCATCAAGCAAAAGGAAACCGTCCTCGTATTCATAGCGCAAAACATTATAGTCCACAAAATCAGGCATTATATTATAATTCATCTCGCCATCGGGGACCTGTTGTTTAACGGGCGCAGTAGCCTGCGGAACATAAGTGGGCGAAACGTATGCCGGCGTGGCGTGCACGGTCGGCTTGGGTTTAGCGGCAATCTTATTTCTATTATATATAAGGAATACACCCACAGCAGAAAAAACAGCGGCAAGCAAAATTAAAATCCATTGATTTTTTGTAGAAACAAAAAGAAGGAGCAAACAGACCGCTGAAAGCAAAAACAGAATAACCGAGATAATAATAGACAATACTTTCATACTAACCTCCCAATGCGCCCCGGACAACCGGGGCTTTTTTTATTTACCTGCTACGCCTTTGCTCAACCACAACGCCCAAAACCTCAACCGGCAACTTACGGACATCTTCAAGAGAATAAGTTTTTGTCTCATAAGCCGGGTTAAGGGCCCGGAGCGTTACGCCGGTCTCCGATTTAATGTAGCGCTTTAGCGTTGCATCCTTACCGTTCACATAAGCAACCACATCCCGCCCGGAATCCGCAGCAGGCTGCTTACGGACTATAACGATATCCCCGTCTTTATATTCGGGGAACATGCTGTCTCCGGTTACGAGCAGCGCAAAGTATTCGCGGCCATCGGAGCACATTCGCTCGCTTAACTGCACCCGGTCAACAACATCCTCAACCGCTTCCACCGGAATGCCGGCTGGTACCCGACCAAGAACTTGCACCCACGAACCACCGGTTAGCGGCTCGCGCAATGGCGCCACAGACTCTTCCGAGCTATTGCCCAACAAATAATCGACGGAAACGCCGAAAAGCTCTGATAGCCTTAACAGAAGATCAGCGGATGGAATAACACCGGCAGTCTCCCATTTAGCAACCGACGACTTATCAACACCAACAATTCGAGATAGTTGAACTTGAGTAAAACCTTTGCTTTTCCTTAACTCCTTAAGAGTTGCTGCAAACATAGCGGCACCCCCTCCCGCATATAGTGTAATGAATTACATTCACAAAGTTAAGCAAAAACAAAAAAATGAAAATAATTCCACGAAAACGCAAAAACTGTATGCGCTAAAATGATATGACCCAATAAGAAGAGAAGCCCGATCCCAGATATGGTATAATGCGTTCAACACAAACCATCAACCGTAAGAGGGAGGACTTCTCGTGAATATGATAACACAAGAAGC
>Ga0209407_1001144_pt1 | contig 28909 bp, 24 predicted proteins | sample AD_JPNHG3_MetaG_FD_184410 | JGI IMG/M metagenome (GOLD analysis project Ga0209407, IMG submission 184410) | Active sludge microbial communities of municipal wastewater-treating anaerobic digesters from Japan - AD_JPNHG3_MetaG (SPAdes) (version 2) | ecosystem: Engineered > Bioreactor > Anaerobic... | reverse complement strand
CAAATGAAAGGTTTTCCACAAACAACACTATGCAAATGAAAGGTCAGGCTTTCGTTTGAAAGTGTAGGGGCTTTTATTTGAGAGTGCAACCACCAATCATTTTCTTAGTGTTGTTTGTGCAGTAAATGCCGTAGATATACGGAAAATGAACTGTTAATTTCGTTACAGAGTTACTTCAAAGTTTTCCACAAACAACACTATGCAAATGAAAGGTAGGCTTTCATTTGATTGTGGAAAGCTTTCATTTGAGAGTGCAGGTAAAATGACAGAACGGTCACTTTTTGATAATCTTATAGCCAAGCTTGGTAATCAATTTGAGTGTTTCCATTGCCGTATTACGGTCATACTCTTTTTCGGATTCAGGGAGTTCGTTATACGGCACAAGGCATGGCGTGGTTTTCTTTTCAGTATCCTTAGCCTCTCCATAAGTCCATCCCTCTTTGATACGCCCAGCCACCCACACATCGTGGACATTAGCCGCAATCAGTTCAGTAAGGGCGACAAGGTCATCTGAAAGTGTGATATCGTCTGTCCGTATTGGAGTGGGCGTATACATAATAGCATCTCCATTCATTTAATGAATTGACTTAATTTCAATTTAATGTTGCACCCTCCCAATGATTGTGAGAGGGTGCATTTTGGAAATAGGCGATAACAGATTTGATGCATAGTGTTTGTCAGCTTCTTCTCTTTCTGCGAATAATGAAGAACGCCGCCAATGCTCCTAAAGCGATTACGATTCCTCCACCAAGGTAAAGTCTGAAATTACCAACACGTACATACTTCACGCGGTCAATGTTATATTCATTTCCTGCTTCATCAACTAGGGTAATATCAATATGATGTACTCCCTTTGTTAAAGTGAATGAAAGCGTATTGGATTCTGGATCGTATGTATGAGGTATTTCTTTTCTCTCACCATTTCTCGGACACTCATAAACCTTCGTTTTGGTATCATCCAGTAACTCGCTGATATCTGTTAAGGTTATAGTTTGTTCACTTTCAAAGAAATAGTTATGCCAGTTTTTAAAGTCATCCGGAATGGTTGCAGTTGGGGCTTCGTTATCGATATGAATTGAAGCAAGATCAAGATAGACATCATCTCTGATGCTAACGGAGAGGTACATTCTTGTATTAAGTCCATCATCACGGAATGTCTCTGAGAAGTATTCGCCAGGGAGATGCATTTTTAACATTGTAGCCGTTTCCGAAACGCTTTCTTCTTCAATAGAAAATGCGTTATAGTCATAAGGAGAATACTGCTTTTCATCTTCTCGTAGAACCAGCGTACCTGCCTGTTTATCTGACTTGGGCTTGATAACAAGAATATCAAGATTATCGAAATCGGTAGCTTTTTTACTAATGGCCTTTCCATCAGTATTCATTAAAGAATAGTATCCTGTGGGCTTTTTGCTATCATCATCACTATTCTTATCACCGATTTGACTGTTATAGATATATGCAAGTACATCTGTGTCAACCATGCGGAAGTATGTATTACTTATTGGTTCACTCTTGTTTCCCGCTTTATCAACAGCAACAAATGTTAATGCGTAAACACCATCTTTATTGAAATCGGATAGTGTGAACTGTTTATCTGTAATAGGTTTGGACAGTTCTTCAGAAACCGGACTCATTATGATTTCGCCAAGTTCCTTTCCGTTTTCATAAGTTGGAGTATAGATGATTGTGTCTACTTCGATTCTGTCAAAGTTTACGTCATCAAACTGAACGGTAGGTGGCGGATCGTCCTTTCTCTTCTCATCGTAGACATCACAGAATGGTGTCGCCACAAAGTTCTTCTCAGAAGAGCTAATATTACCACGTTTTTCGTAGGTTGGTATTACAGTATCGACCTCAAATACAGTGGAATGATCTGAAGAACCATCTGCAAACTCACCAGGATTTCCAGCACGATCTTTTTGGTGCCATAGTAATACGATAGACTCCGTCCTTGTCAAACTTAATAGTCAAGGTGTGTTTGTCTCCATCATCCTTCCAATTGCTGGAATAGCCGATTTCTGACCAACCATCTCCGCCAACAATATGTGTGGTGCCGGGGCCTTTCCTTTTAACACTTATACCCATGTCACTGTCTGCGAAATTATGCTCAGTTACTATGATTTCAGCAGTCTGCTGCTTGTTAAAATACACCGCCTCGTTCTCATCCGCGCCAAAGCTCTTAAAGTTAGTTTGGATTTTGGGTTTGGTTGCGTCAACGTTGAAAGATGTGAAGAAATACTCGTTGGCTTCAGCGCCATTATAAGAAATCGTAGCTTTATGTCCTCCAAGATCTGTACCGGAAAGCGAGAACGAATAATCTCCTTCGGGGAAAGAAACCTTTGCGGTATGAGTTGAATTGCCGTTAGATGTAAAAGAAATGGTAGGTGTTGCGTTTGTAAACTCATTTTTAATGTTGGCAATTATCAACTCCTGAGAGAAATTACGCTCGGTTACAGTAATGGAGTATTCAGTTGAGCCGTTATAGTATAAGCCGTTCAATAGACTAGAAGAGTTGCTAATTGCAATTTGTGGAGCAATGGTGTCAATTGTGAATGTACCACTAGACTTTGGATCACATTCGTTACCAGAACGGTCAGTTGCTTTAAATGTCATCTTGATATCATTGTCATCTTTGTCAAAGGTAAATACCTTGCTCACTTCAGTCACAAGGTTCACATCGGTTCCAGTAATCTCCCAACCGTTATCAAGCACCTTATTGTCCCCAGTTCCTGCGTCATTTGGAATACCAGTAATAAAATCATCATACTTATCTAGCTCAGAATCCTTGGAATAGCTGATTGTTCTCAGACCTGACTGTGTGTCAGAGATAGTTACTCTAATTGAAATTGAATTAGTGTATATATTATTACCATTTGCATCCTTACCAGCAGGATTTTCGGGCAATTCTTGAATTGTAATAGTGGGCACAGTTTCGTCAATAACAAATCCCTGTGGTGTGCGCTCCTCAGAAACATTACTTACCTTGTCATAGGCTTTGCCGTAGATTTGACCTTTGAAGCCCTTTGGAATGCTATATTTCGCTACTCCATTACTAAAAGGTATAGGATCGCTAATAATTTCAGGCTTCAGCTCTCCATTCTCATACGGAACCATACGGAAAACAGCATAATCAAGCCCCGATGGGGGTTCAGGATCAACAGATGTAAGCATTACATCAAAAGCTGTTTTGAAATAATACCCATATTCGAGCTTCTGGATGAAATCTTCCTGATTAACCTCAGAGATATTATCGAACGATGCAGGATCGAAAATGAACTGTGTAACATTAGGAGCTACGATGTCTCGATAATATACAACCTTCTCATCAGCATATAGATTTCCGTTTTCATCAACGGGAGCAGTGGTAACATTTCCAGCGTTATCTGTTATTTCAAATGTGATGACATAACTGCCATCAGCATTCGCTTGAATCTTATCTGCGATACTCTCTGTTGAATAGTAATAGTGGAATTCATCGCACAGACTTGCACGGTCAAGCTCTCCCATAGCTCGTGTTGAATCAAAATCTAATATTTTTGTATTGTCACGCTCGATGTCTGTAATAATAGCATTTTGAGAAGCTTCATCAACAAGATGGTCAATCGGTTGACCGTTAATCAACATATTAATTCGCTGGATTCCAGAAGCATCATCCTTAACGGCAACCTCAATGTACTTGAATGCATCATCTTCAGTAGTATCAGAATGCTGGCGATACCAAATCTGCCCATCATCTCGTTTAGAACTATCAGAAGAAGGAAGAATAACCTTGAGTGTTGGAGCTTCCGCCTCAAGCATCACAAAAGTATTTCCGTCTTTTGTATGCTTGTCACCGGTAGTATTTTGAATATTAGGCGCATTCTTGCTACTTTTGTTCAACTTATCATACGCCGTAACAACAATATCACTTTGAAAAACTTTCGTATCAAGTGCAAGCTCACATGTATACACACCTGCACTCTCTTCAGTCAAAGTCGTTTTTACAGATTCGCCATTGGTATTTGTATAGCTAATGTCCACATGGTCTAATCCAATATCATTTTGCCCATCTTTAACTTTTACTGTGAGTTTCAAAGAGTCATTGGCAAAAGCACCGAAAGTAAGGACATTCAGAATAGTTTCGGCAGCAGTATTTTTTCTTTCAACACTGAAACTTTCAACCACAGGGGTTTCAGTATCAACATGAAGCGTATAGTGGATCTCATCAGATGTATTATGCGAGGCTGCCTCAACAACCGCTTTGACATCGTATGTGTTGCTCTCTGACAACTGAAGATAGTCCTTTGAAGAGGGATCTGCAGATACTAAAGCTGTAACATAGAACGTGCCATCTTCTTCAATGATATCATTCTTTTTAAATTCAAATGTCCTAGAATTACCATTTCCACCGAATACTTCGACTTTTATCGCTCTAAGTTTTGCACCCTTGGGAGTTGCGTCAACTCTGAATGTGATAGGAAGATATTTTTCATCTGCATCTCTTTCTCTTACCCAGTAAGTATCATCATTTTCTTGGAACAAATAATTAGGAGCAGAGGGCGAGATGACAGATATCTTACCTTCTGGCTTTGCGTGATCCACATATATTTCAAATGTGCTTAGCGAAGATGCATTTTTATTCTGAGCTCCATCTATGATAGATACATCGAATCGATACCAACCATTTTTAAGCGATTTAGTTTCAAGAGTAAAGACATCTTCCGTTGTGATTTTATTGAACTCCATAGTATATGGAGTTAAACTTGTCCATTCATCAGCATCAGTCAACCTATATGATTTCTTTATAGAAATTGATTGTAAAGCCGCATTATCTGTACATTTGAGAGTGAAAGTTCCGTCAGAATAATAATAGACTCCATCTTCGAGTATACCGTCACTGTAATCCGGTGTAACAACTGGGACTGTTTTATCAAAAATCCACATACCGGATTTGTCAGACTTCAATTGGCTCCAATCCATCCCAGTGGTTGTGGTAGTTGTTTCTTCCTCACCATCCTCTGAAGTGGTAGTTTCTTCTACCGGTTCCTTGGCAATGTCGCTGTTTAATAAGTCACGAATCAGGAAGTATTCAGTGTTACCATTATAGTCAGTCAGCTTTAAATACCACGATGAGATGATCTGGTCAGGTTCCATAGAATAAGTATAGGCGCCATCAGAAGACTTAATATCGGCAGCAATTACTTTTTCATCTTCGCCTTTCCCATCAGTTAATGCAACGGATTTCACACCACTGGACTGCTCGGTCTCGGTTCTGTCCTCAACCTTTAGAGACAATACGAGTTTCTGGTTAACGAATGTGCCAAACGACAAAATGTTAACAATTTTGTCCCAAGTGGTTTCCGTAGTTTTGTCTAGCCGAATATATGTGGGCTGAGGTGCTTTCGTATCTGCACCATCAGTGATCAGGTTACCTCCATCACGATAAACGTTACCCGCATTGTCGGTTATTTCAAGTTCGAGTTTGTGGCTTCCGTCAGGTCGAACTGAGCGAGGGTCAGTAGAATTGTTCCAGTCTGTTTTAACATAGAAGTCAACTTTGTCACCGGGATTGTGAGAGAAATTCTCATAATTAATCCAATTTGCAGACTTTACATCGTTGTCCCATCTATACCGGATACTGCGAATACCGGATTCACCATCAACAAAAACGCCTTTTGCATCAAAATAATGCTCACCCTCCAAGCCATGATTCTTTAGCGTTAATGAGGATACACTGGTGGGCTTGTTGTCAATAATAAGATGAGATGTCGAATTGTTGCCATTAAGCTTTAATGGCAAATCAACAGTTGAAGATTGATCACCATTCTCAATTGTAGCAGACAAGGAAATATCCTTGAATGTTTCACTTTCTGCTAATTCTACAATGAACTCACCACTCGCCCGATAAATATTTTCACGAGAATAAAAACGGGGAGAATCATCAATCACTTCCTGCCCATCAGACAGAATAAACTTCACAGGCATATCGTGGCTCAGTTCAGCATTCAATGTGATTTTTACAGCACCATTTGCAACAATACCAAAATCATACTGTTCCAGATACGATGCGCCAGCTCTGTCTATTGAAGCGGAAGACAGAGTTGCTGCCGAAGGACTAGAGGGAGTAGGTGTACTATCTTCTTGCATCGCAAGGATATAGTTTGCATTACCAGTTGCTGTAGCATCATCAATTTGATAGATGTAAACGTTGTTTTCATCAACTGAAATGCTAACAATAGCTGTAACATTAACATTATCGTTGGCTTTAATATCATTCTGGTTAATATTATACTCAATCTCCTTGGGCAGCTTTTCGCCTTCGACAAAAGTGCCAACAGGAGTTAAGTGTATAATTGCCGGAGATATTTTGGCTGTCTTTGTGACGATTTGGAAGTTTGGCTCCAAATTGAGTGTGTACTTGTCTTTGTCATCACCGATAAGCTCAAAGTCAGATACCTGTACATTTTTTGCGTCACCAGCATTAGCATCATCAAAGACAGCTTTCGCTGTTAGCGTAACATCATCTCCTGTATCGATGCCAATCAGCTTTACATTAGAAAGATCAATCTCAGCAGTTGTTGTTCCATCATATTCCTTGTCATAAACAGTCATAGATTCAACGAAATTCGCTTCTACTGTAACTGATTTTATTTCGTCTTCTTCGATAGCATAGGTTGGAACAACCGAAATGGGAATCTGATTCCATGCTACTATCATGCTACATGCGAATGCAAGTATTTTAGTTCCTCTCATTTTAAGCACCCCTTCCGTTTGATTATTGCAGATAATTGCAGGGATAGAACTGTGCAGAACAGTAATCCAACTACTGCAAAACTGTTTTTGCTTTTCATTATCACCATTATCAGTAGAATCATAAAAGATGCCGCTGCGGTCACAAGAGGTATTCGTTGTGTTTTAGTCTTGCATTGTAAATGCAATTGTTTGCATTTAATTGTCAAAACGATTTGAATAATTATCCCGACAAGTAATCCTATCCAGAACAGAACTGCTATGATATAGCTTGATCTTGGTAGTCCATTATCTGTTTTTAATGTTGGGATAAACAGCAAACTAACTGATGATACAAAGAACGAAACAGCGGAAATGGTATTTAATAAAGTTAGTTTCTTAATCATTTACACGCCACCTCGTCCTATATCCTGATTCTTGTACTTAGTATTTCTTTTGTGCTTAGTATTGTAAAGAAAATAAGCTCCAAGCCAGCATAAGCCAACCGATACAAGGAAAATAACGAAAATGATGAAAAATATAGTCGAATACTTCAAGTCAGTTTCGTAGAACAGATCCCATTTTATTACAAACCTGGTGAAAAGATATACCAAGATCAAAGCGCCGGTAATAATGCCTCCGATTCTTATCCATATTAAATAAGAAGCCTTTAAATCTTGCCAGAATTTAAGCAAAGTCTGTTTGCGTTCTTCCTTGAGATCGAGTCTTTGTCTTTCTTCAGCTCCAGACATTAATGGCATATCAATCACCTCCAATTTTTGTGAGCGGGGCAAGTAAATTTTGAACGGTTTCTCGCTCTACTCCAAGAGAGCTAGCTACAGTATCAGTTTTTCTACCTGACATAAGTTTAATTGCGATTTTGGCTACTATCTTTCGGTATTCTTCTTTTTCAGAGTATTCAAGAAGAACATTATAGGCTGAAGAAAGTATTTCTGTGTCGCTATCATCAGCATCATTCACTTGTGTTAGTGCTTTTGCCAGAATGTATCCGTCACAGTCAATATTAGAAGATATATTCAGTCTGTAGATAGTTTTGGCTACCTCATCCATGTTGTCACTCTTACCATTTTGAATAATCAAGTCAATATATGATGACCATTCTGATTGATTAGGAAGGTGCTTTTTCATTAGCGTGGCTAATATATCTGCCTCTTCGCTGTCAATCACATTATCATTAGGACTACCGCCGTAAGTAAATTGAAGGATATCTTCAAAATTCTTTTTCCTCGATTTTTTCAAGGGTACTTCCATCATGTCTTCTGCAACGTTTGTAAAAGTAGTTCGTTTCTGATTATCGGTGTAGTTCTTTTTTAATGTGTTCCACCTGTCTCGTGCTAAGGGGTTTGCCAAAATTATCATAATAAGCCATAGAGCCAGGAAGCAACTCGCAAATGCAGCACAGAAGCCTGAAACACCAAGCATTTGTCTAACCAGAGGGTCGGACTTTCGATCAAGAGATGGAATGGCATCTCGTGCTCTTTCAATCTCCGCTTGTAATTGATAGAAGTTATGATAATATGAATCTTGTGACTCATTAGGTGATTGAAATCCTTTGAATCTTGTCTTAGTACATTTACGAATAATATTCTCTAATGCTTCATGGAATGCAATATCAATCCCCCGAAAGTCGCGATCACAGTAACCCTCAGTAGTGCCGTTTCGGACACTGGTTTCAGCCTGTGCCTCGATTTCACGATTAAAAAAGCGAGGGTCACTAGAATTAGGAATTCGCTTAAACGCTTCGTCGCATATTTCATAAATACGAAGGCATTCCGAAAAAGTAGCACCAAATCCAAAAATATCACTTTCAACAGACACGAGTCCATGAGTAAGAACAGGTCGCTGTGATATAAAAGGGAATAATCCTTTATTCGGCGAAGCGTAGCACTCCGGGGCAGCGTATCCAACAGTACCGTAGGCGTAAAAGTTGTCTTTTCCAACGTCCTGCCATTGCGTATCGCTATAATCCGCAGTAAAAGTGCGTTCCGTTTTATCACTATAATGTTGATAGGTACGTCCTTCATAAATACTTTGAGATCTTCCAAAATCTATCAACACCAGTTCTTTACCATGTTTGGTAACCATGATGTTTTCAGGTTTAATGTCGCAGTGAAGAATAATAGGAGAATTAACGTTTGTTTTTCCATTTCTGTCATTAACATTCGAGACAAACTTCATTATCTCGCAAAGATTGATCATGAATTGGATAATCTGGTTCTGGAATTTAACTACTTCACGATAGGAATGCTCTGTTGCATTTCGCTCCCATCTTCTGGTTTTCGTGTTGTAAGTATACCATTGTTTTATACAATAGTCTTGAAGAGAATCACCATCAATGTACTCTTCCACAACACAGAAGTATCCTTCGCTTGTGATATAATCGCCATTATACGGAAGCTGAAAATCCCCCAAATCCTCGATTACATCAAGCACACGAACGACAGATCGGCATGTTTGTAAAGACTCTAATATCCGATACTCTCGATTCATAAAATCGTACAGTCTGGATTTAGGCTTAAATTTTAAAGCGCAAGAGTACCGTAAATCATTTCCATATTTAACACCTTTGAAAACAATACTTTCTGTACCCTCAGCAATAAAGCCATCTTGGTTTATACCATATTCTGTATCGATTCTGTAGTTAAATTCCGTTCCTCGGATTACGCTGCTCATTCATCCTTCTCCTCGTCATAATCCCTGAAAAGTATGTTGTAGATAGTATCGGGATCGTTTTCTGTTGTTGGCTTTAGTGATAATGTCACGGCTTCGCCCGTGCTATTTGAAGAAGCCCCAACTGAACCAGATACTCCAGTCCGACGTTTATTGTCTGTCATTTGTTCGCACCCTCTTCCGGTTCGCCGGCTTTTCTGTTCGACTCACCCAAATCTCGATCAATTGCGTTATACTGATCAACAAGGTCTTTGACAATCGTATCATTGATTGTATTTAAAACCTCCTGAATACCTCCAACCTTTTCCAGGATGTGGTCAGATACAGACTTGTAAGAGGCGCGTCCGACACCGTCCCAGTTTGCAAGGAGCGTGCTATTTATCCGCTCAAACTCAGTGCGAATCGCTGCAAACTCTTTGATTGCTTCTTCGCTACCAGTGAGAAAACCTTCAAGTTTTCCAATATCTGCTTTGATAAACTCAGACATTTAGGATTCCTCCTTTTCCTTGATGAATTTCAGTTTCTTCAAATCGTCCTTATCAATAGAATAGAAATAACCATCACCCTCTTCACAAGGGGCGTATTCCTCTTGCAATGACTTAACATCCATTGAACCGAAAATCGACTTTCCGCCACGTTCGCTGACAAACTCGGCGATGCTATCAAGGAGAAACGCATTGCCAATTGTCGTATGGAAGTTATCCCTAGTTTCACTATCACTTATTGGTTTTACATCAGTAAAAATGAAGATCCAGTTCATCTCATCTGCGCGAGCTACCAGTGAAGGAAGAATTACTTCCATAAAATCTTTTGACGCTGTTGAGTTGACATACAAGAATTTACTCTGTAATACAAACACAGTATTGCGTTTATCGACTGTTGCAGCCTGTGAGGGAAGAACTATTCCTGTGCCAAAAATCTCAGCAAGAACAGGATTACTCATTCTTCTCACTTGTGAAAGATCCATATACTGCTCATGGATTAGTTTTACAAAAAGCTGCATAGGAGATAATTTTGTAGTTACTGTTTTCAGCGCTTGTTCCCGGCTTACTGTTGTAGTAGCCTTTTCTTTATATGTCAGATCCTTTTCTTCATGTCCGGAGATATCTTCCTTACGGACTGTACTTACCTGATTAGAAAACCACTTCAGTTGTTCTCTTCCATCATCGAAAAATACGAAATTATACAATGAATCTTCGATAAATCCCTTTAGCAGCACTTTTAATAGGTTGGTCTTACCAAAGCCTTTTTTACCATAGATGGCTACACATTTTGTCGTGGTGAAGTCCACAGTAATTGGCTTGCATTCTGTATAATCTAATCCAACACTTACAGCACACGAGGAGCAAATTGGCTGTTCACCTGCAAATTCTTGATAAGATTCACTTGTGAGGATTTCAGGAAATCGTTTGTATTTCTTGACTGCTCTGTGTTGGAAATATTTAATGAGGTTTTCCTTGAATTCTTTTGAACCGATATCATCCGCTATATTAAGCTGTAGTTCATATGCCATCTGCATTGGATATGTAGCCGCATTATCCGCGGTATTGACAGTAACATTCGCAAATCCATGCCCTGGGTTATTGCCAACTGGAATAACTTTATGGTTAAAAACCTCAAGATAGCTGTCCTGCGGAAGCTCTAATGCTATTTTCTGCTTAAAACTACCCATTAGCGAACTTGTACCTTTGGTTGATCCCGCTGTCATGACTACTGTAATTCCCTTTGACAAGCCATCTCTACACAATTTCGCTAGCTTTTCTTGGTATGCCGTATATCGAGGTTCATCAAGGAATGCATTTACATTGTCTATCAGTAATGTAGTGTGTATTGGCTGTCCTTGAGTAACATCACGGTAATTCTTACCCTTAAGCTGCTTAATATTGTCCTTCAACTGATCTTCCAGAAGTTTGAATACACGCTTAACATATTCCTCATTAGCATTATCAAAATATGCAGCTACGAGCGGAAGATGCTCAAATTCAGCTAAAGCCCCACCAAAATCAAGGATAAAGATCTGCTCCTGACTCTCTCGATACTGCTTATGTAAGATCGTAACAAGCAGCTTGATGAAATTTGTTTTGCCGCTCATTGATGACCCATAAAGTACAATATTTGATTCCAACAGGTCGACAACAAACTTAGGCTGATCCTGTATAACTGGAATATCCTGTGTTCCGAGTAAACACAGCATCTTGCTAATAGCCATTACGATCACCTCCACTCTGTAGGATCAGGCGTGTTACTGCTAAGCGGACGTTTGAAAATAACTCTTGGAGTTCGATAATACGCTTCCTTCGTATTAGGCTCGTTGTTCGCTTTTTTTAACGCGCCAATGACCTGAACAATATAACTTAACTGTGTATCGTGCTCATTGACATTTACAGAAGCCTGACGGATTCTTGCATTGTTCTTTGTAGAAATATAAAAGTCTGTTTTGTGTGGACCGCACGGCTCAACCTGAGTAACACTAACAACAGGCTCAATATTCTCGTCTTTATTTGCACCGGTATATGCCGATTGAAAGTACATGAATTTGCTACCTGTTCCTACAAGCAGATATGCTCTGCCATTACCTGGCATTGTAGGTGATGCGGCATCTGTTCTACCATCGAGCATTTCTTTCGATGCGGCTCGAGTAGCAACTTTCAAGCATATTCTGGATTTTGAATTGATACGGATATCCTCGGTGATTGCACCTTCAATGTTCTGAGATACCAGAATAATATGAAAGCCTAAAGTTCGGCCTACTCTTGCGATTGTTGTGATCTCAGCGATAAAATCAATATCATCGCTTTCGCTGCTGAAGCGTTTAAGTTCTGTAAACTCATCAACAACAAGTACGAGATGCGAAAGAGTCTGCGGTAACTTATTATCTTTACGAAGTTTGCGCAACTGCTCTCGCTGCTGCGGATTTAGGGACTGTTCAGCTTCAGGAGCACTCTTACCTTTTAGAATCTGAGATATTGTCCTTTCAGCTCTGATATATGCATCAACATTGTCAACGCCAAAAGAATTAAGCAGAATTTTGCGCCTTTTTATTTCTGCATTCAGCACTTCAAGAAATCGCTTCAACATATATACGGCTGAGATGCCTTCACTCTCACCAGCGGTATCATCAACGACGCCAACGCAATGAGGGAGAGACTGCAATCTATTCGAGAAGCCGCCGCCCTTCATATCAACTAGCATTAAGTTAAGATATGTAGGGGAGAACTTCATACACAAGCCTATGAGGTAGGTGATGATGGTTTCTGATTTACCTGATCCCGTGGTACCTGCTACGAGCATATGGGGTCCGTCGGCTTTTTCGTACAAATCCAAGTCTACTATTCCATGTTCGTTTTTTCCAATATGAACAGACAAATTACGAGTCACATCATTTGATAACCAGTTTTCATAGATTTGCTGAACAATTTGGTTCTGTTTTACCATCTCCGGGGTGTATCCGTACATTTCAAACAGAGTTACCATTGAGGGAACATTACCGTTTTCTGCGATACGTCGATAGTAAATCGCACTTAACTGTCTAAAAGCTGTTTCGTATGCACTAACTTTTTTTCTTCCCTCTTCGCTCATTGGATCAAAGAACACATCACTGTTACTAAATTTCTTATAGTCAATCAGATTCTCAATATTACTTGTGGTATTTCCACCAGAACTTCCATTCTTGCTTAGACTGTTAAGTGTTACTCTTGAAAGCACATTATATCGGTCACTAACCTTTGCATCATCTTCAGTTGAATGTGTGAATTCTATGATGTTTCCACAATATCTAGGAAGCTGTGCAAGATTCTGGCACGCAAAGATGAATGTAAGACCATTAGAATTGATATAATCTTCACCTTCAGCAGGCGGCTTTGGAAGATATTTAGAGAAACCTGTCTCTTTGATGTCGTAATCATCAAATACAATGCATACGATTTGCGTGTACTGCTCTTCTGTCTTATCCTCCTCTTCATCTTCACTAGCTTGTTTTGTACGCTCACCCATGATTGCCTGCAACTTACCAAAAACGATAGCAGCACTCATCTCATCAAAAACGAACTGTGATGCATCTTCAAACAGCTCATTTGTATGCGGAAGGCTCTTCAGATTCTTAATTATCTCAGCCTGCTTACGTTTATCGCTTTCTTTTTTGAAGAAGAAAACAAATTGCAGATCTTCCGGAGTGTGGTAATACGCCAACTCAAAAACAATGTGTTCAATGAATCTTGAAGAATAATTTGTGTTAGATTCAATCACACCGAGAGCACCACAGTTTTTCAAATTAAGCACCAAAGGTGGCTTTTGTCCACTTTGCTCCGCTTGTAGATATTTGAATTGATCGTTAGCCAAATAATCAGATAATTCCGACAGAAGACCTGTTTGTTTTACTGTGACTGTTTCTTTCTTCTTTTTAGGCAGTTTTTCGGGCGGGATGATTATTTCAATGTATCTTCCTTTATCATCCTTATTTTTATGTATTACAAATCCAATATCTGAAACGATCTCATCTTTTTTCTCATTCTTAATTTCAAACATTGGAGCAACCTGCTTAGACTCACCAAGTGTAATCTTAAAGAAATCCAGATCGCTTTGAGATCTTGCAAATATAGCGCGATCAAGTTTTTTTGTATGCTCGAACAACTCAGAAATCCTAGGATATGTAGTACACAGGTAATTTATATCACTGTTCTGCCATTCAAGTATTCGCTCCCAGATTCTGGTTAGGTAACTTTCGTAATTTGTTTTCCATTCTTCAATGGATTTCTCACTATCCTTACCTTGCTTAAAGAAATTATAGCTCTGCGTAACCATAGTAGCAATTGAAGTAGTCATCATCATTGCTATCATTGAAAAACCAGATGCATTGTCATTGAACAATGCCATTAAAAGTCTGCTTCCGCATAGCGCTGCCATTGAAATACCTGTAGGGATTATAATGTCAAAATAACTTCTTTTTTGTCCTCCGGGGATTTCTCCAGCCGGAAGTATATCAATAACAGAAGACTCTGCAACAGCAATTCTTCTAGTGCTGATATTGTACTCCATTGTTTCGCTGTCGCACAGTGCAGGTTGATCATACTGTGGGAAAAGTGCTGTCAGCGTTACAGTATTGTTTTTCGGTATTACCAAACAACTTGTAGTTACTATTCCCAGTTCATAAAGCTTTTTGTCAAGATTGTCACTAACTTTTATTAAGTCAAGTTCCTTCTTAGCTCTGAAGAAAACCACAATCTCGGAATGCGATTTCACATATTCTTTAAAAATACCAAAATGTTCTGAGTCATTCTTCTTGAGTCCATAGTATATAGCTTCAAGAAGAGCTTTAAGAGTAATGTCTTTATATAGTAAAAGCGATAATTCTTCGCCATCTTTTTCAAATTTAACAGACAGAAGCAGTTCATTGTTTTTCATTGAGATTCAGTCCTTCCAATTCGAGATTTTTCGGCTATTAGACGTTCGATAATGTCAGAAATATCAAGCTGCGGCTTGGGGGGAAGAGAAATGCTCGGAAGCTGAACTGAAATGGCCTCTGGGTCAACAGTGATTTTTTCCGGAACTGCCGCATTCGTTCTAATTCCATCGAACTTTTGCTTGATAGCCTGTGCTTCTTCTTCGGTCTGTTCAGCTACCACAACAGCAGAAGGTACTTCTACTCCAGTAGGAATACCGTCAAACCTCTGCTTGATAGCCTGTGCTTCTTCTTCGGTCTGTTCAGCTACCACAACAGCAGAAGGTACTTCTACTCCAGTAGGAATGGCATCGAACCTCTGCTTGATAGCCTGTGCTTCTTCTTCGGTCTGTTCAGCTACCACTACAGCAGAAGGTACTTCTACTCCAGTAGGAATACCGTCAAACCTCTGCTTGATAGCCCGTGCTTCTTCTTCGGTCTGTTCAGCTACCACAACAGCAGAAGGTACATCTACACCAGTAGGAATACCGTCAAACCTCTGCTTGATAGCCTGTACTTCTTCTTCGGTCTGTTCAGCTACCACAACAGCAGAAGGTACATCTACACCAGTAGGAATGTCATCGAACCTTTGCTTGATAGCCTGTGCTTCTTCTTCGGTCTGTTCAGCTACCACAACAGCAGAAGGTACATCTACGCCAGTAGGAATACCATCGAACCTCTGCTTGATAGCCTGTGTTTCTTCTTCGGTCTGTTCAGCTACCACAACAGCAGAAGGTACCTCTACATCAGTAGGAATACCATCGAACCTCTGCTTGATAGCCTGTGTTGCTTCTTCGGTCTGTTCAGCTACCACAACAGCAGAAGGTACCTCTACATCAGTAGGAATACCATCGAACCTATGATTAATCGTCTGCAGCAACTCATCGGAGATGATAGGCTGCGCAATCATATTAATATCCAGAGTGGGAGCAATAACCTTAATAGAACGGATTTTAACGCTATCCTTTACAGCCTTGATTTTCTCAGACTTAGCAGATTCTAGCCAAGAAATGAGAACATGTCGCTGGTGTGCTTTAACATGCTCATCATAATTCATTTCAATCATTTCATCCATTAAAATCCCTCCTATAAAACAGAATGGCACAAACATTGCACAGAGGTAATCAACCACGGCAAAGCTGTGCCATTCTGACTGCTATTTAGTATGTTTCACTTGTGTTATACAGAAGCATTAGTTTCCGCCGCCATTACTGGAGATTGCCTCGGCGAGCTTGTGATCACTTTCATCGATTGTGGTTCTATTGCCCTCAAGCAGTTTAGCAAGACCCTCCACCAACTCAGGCATCTGCTTTTCAACGAAGCATGCAAGGGTTCCTTCTGTTTCAGTTCCGGCTGCGCCAATCTTATGCTGCATGAGAGCATCCTTTGTTTCGCCACTGAAGGTTCCCAGGGTTGTAGTAAGCGTTCCAATAAATTCGGTTCCCTTAGTTCTGAGTTTACCTGCGATTTCGTTAATATCATCACGCGCCTTTTCAAGCGCTGCATTCTCAACGAGCATTGCCATATTAATTATCTCCTTTCAATCTTACTGCCCATCAGTGGACTGACCGATGTTGCGATTGTTATCGCCCAAAGACGGATCCAATCCTTCGCCGCCAACCAATGTCTTCTCGATAATGTCGAACAGACCTTCGCCATCCTTGTCGAACATACCGATGAACTGATCAAACGAACCGCCCTGTGCAAAGAACGCAACGATATTGTTTTTGTAGAAATCCTGAAATCCATTTGCTGCTTCTCCCTTAAATCCGGAAGCGAGAAGTGTGTTTACTGCTGATTCAAGCTCCTGCATGAGAGTTGAAACATCGCTGCGGAATGTCTGACAGTCCTGCTTTGCCTTCTGCATTTCGCTATCAAGAACTACTTTGCTTTCTGAACCCATTGCCATTGTAATTTTCCTCCTTATTTTGTGGTTTTATTCTTGAGAATTCGATCAAGCTCATCATACTCATCGAATAGCTTGTCATAGTATGTTCCTCGTGCCTCGCCGCCCTGACCGATGATAATATTAAGAGTATCAGACATATGTTCAAGAACTTTGCCCATATCATCAATCGGTTGAATCAAGACATCTTTGCCCGTCCACTGGACTGCATGACCCGCCGGTGTGTCCAATGCAGTTGTGAGATCCTGGAACATCTTTTCAAGTTTCTCCTTCAAGCGTTGGTTTCGCTGCCTTAAAGCTAACATATCGCGTGCAGCGTCCTTCAAAGCCTGATCATCAATGTGTACTGCCATCTTCACCACCTCCCTGAGCTTTCGCCTTATTTATTTCCTCCATCAACGGCGCTTTGACGTCAGTAGGCAGACACGCACAAAGCTGTTCTGCATTATCAAAATCGCCAATATCGATGTAGGAACGGATGCGGTAGCTAGCTGAAATGAAATCTGTGGGATCTTCCAACATCCGTTTTGTCCAGAAGTTGATGCGCTCCTTATATTTTTTCTCCCAGTTTTCCTTCTGTGTGTACTTGCCAACCTTTAATTCGTAGTAAATGCCACTGTATTGGTTGACAACAATCGAGGAAGCTTGAAGTTCACGCGCTTTCTGAAGCATTTTTTCATAGTCACCAAGCAGTTCGTATGCCGCTATGTACATTGAATTGCGCATATCTGCTTGAACCTGTTCCATTTGGAATTCTCCGGTAAGCGTATATTCTTCTTTTTCACTTTCAGCTGTAGGAATGACATCGACAGGAGTAAGGTACTGGTGTATTTCATCAGCCAATTCATCTGAATCTTCTGTGATGCTGTCAAGAAGAGCGTTCCCAATGTCTTCACGGATATCATCAAATTCTCCGCTTTCCCATTTCTCCTGCATAATGGCTTCTTCATCTTCAGGGGACAGTTCTACGCATGAGGTTGAAGCTGCCGATTCTTCAGAAACTTCATCTGATAGTACAGAAAAGCCGTTGTTAAATGCATATACAGGATTTACTGCTGCATCAAGAATTGTGATAGCCATAGACGGATTTTCTAATGACAGATATAACTGAGCTGCACGGAGATAGAGTTCAAATACCTGTTCGCTAGTAGGTTCTCCTTTTCGTAAGCCATCATCAATAGCTTTAAGAGTTGCCATCCATTTGGACTTGATATTGTCTTGATTGTCATTAGCCGGATCATGAAGAAGCGTATATGCGATTCGGTCGTTATAGTAAGCCATCGTCAAATCAGCGAACTTCTCGGCGCGTTCCAATTCTGCTTTTGCCTCATCGTATATTTCAAGTTCCATGAAGATATTGAAGGCAAGACTATATGCTTTGTAATTCGTTGGATTTAGAAGCTTTATTTGGTTTAGAGTATAAAACGTTTGATGATAATCTTTTAATGAAGCGTAACAGGCTGCTCTTTGTTCAAGTATTTCTAAATCAAGTCCTCCGTACTCCTCCGCTTGGGCAAGATTCATCAATGCGTCATTGAAGTCACCATTATCAGAATTAATCATGGAAAGAATACGGTATATCTGTCCTTTGAGTATAGTTTCGCAATTCAGTTCTAATGCTTTGGTCAGACTTCGTAGCGCCTCGTAAGTTTTATCACTCATTGCCTGAGCATAACCTAATAAGAAGAATCCGTTCCCATCGTGATCATTGATTTTCAGTGCTTTTTGAAAATATGAAATTGCTTCATCAATTTTCCCCATAGACATGAGCGCTTTACCGGCGCAATAATATGCTTCGGTTTTTCCTCTATCTACGGAGAGTGCTGATTCTGCGCTCTTTAATGCGGCTTCAAAATCACCAGCACTTAATGCCAGATTTGAATCTGCTATGTAGTGTGTGTAATCCATCATATACTTCACTTCCTGTTTTCAAGAGTCAAATTTATAACATTCTTCCTCATTATACAACATCCGGATTTCAGGAAAAAATGCAATCCCAAAAGCATCGGTAAAGTCAATACCAGGTTCCATATTAACTAATTCATCGTCAGAAAAACTAGAATTAAATAATATTCCCATTTCGCCTCGACTTGATACCGAAATATTTTCTACGGTCAGACTTTTATTGAAGATTATACTGTCTTCAAGGCCAAAGAATGCACATAACTGTTTTTCAATTTTCTCAGAAATAAGAGAAATGTTGGATGCAAAATACTTAATTGCTTTTTCCTGTTCTTCTGTGAACTTACGAGTATCTACATAATCAGATGAATTCACATATATATAAACAGGGTATTCTTTTCCAAAAAGATTGATCTGGAATGGGTTAGCTGTATGAATAAACGCATCAGCAATAATATCTCCTAAAATGCTATGTTTAATAGTATTATTATTTTCCTTTTTTTTACGCCCAAACATATTTAGTTATCTCCTTGATTAGATTAATTTGCAGAATTTACAGAATACCACAATGGGGGAATGCTGAAGGTTTGTCTGAATACAGTCATTATCTCATTCCTTGCAAAGCTGTTTGTTTTAAAGGACTTTATAATCTCAGATGCGTGGCTAACTCCACCATTGTGGGAGAAAATACTTCTTGAATGGATCGTGCTGTCAACAGAAAAAATTGATACCTTTCCACCAGTAATCTCGTATAATTCATGTGCCGTCTGTCCACCTGATAATCCGCTACTTGGAATGCCCGCTTCTTTCCATATTGCTTTACGAAGTTTTGCATTATCTACAGGTCCATCAGGTTTATATGGGATTTTTCCTTCGCTGTACATTCCCATGATATCGACTTCGCCTATCTTTTGAGCTCCATAATCAGTCCAATTATAGTCAAGAGTGTTGTCAAACAATAGCGAGCTCTTTTTAGTAGACACACTATCTCCCACATTTCCTCCTAGCACCTGAGCTGCAGAATCATTCTTAATAATCAAATTCTGATTATCATCAAATCCTATATTGGTCACCGCTGTAATGACTTTATCTCCGCTTCTATAGTTAAGAACACTCTGTTTAAAACTGAAATCACCACTCTGATTAAGAACTGCAATGTTCCAAACAGCCTTTAATCTATCGCCTGCCTTGAGTCCTTTTCCAAAAACCGATTTAAAATCTGCCTTGATACCATTTGCAAATGTCTTGAAGTGATATTTCATTATGTTTGCAAATCCTTTTTGTCCGCCAGTAAGGAAATTCTTCAAACCAACTTTAGCGATTTGAGTTCCTAATTGTACAAAGCTTAGTGCGACTGCTGCTATAGTTGCCCCCCATTCTAAACCAGCGAACATTTCAGCCAGAATAGGATGTCCGCTTTCTTTTAAAAGGGTGTAGATATCTTTTCCAGTTATTGCAGTTGCTATTAAATCTCCTGCGGCACAGAAAAACGCAATGGCTGAACAAACCGCAATAATGGCAGCCGGTCCCAAGAAAATTGCCGCAACAACAGCTATGAGAACAACAGCTAAGGCAGTTATAATTGCCACAAGATGTTCTTTACACCATTCGCCGACTTTTTTAAAGAATCCTCCGATTGCTTCTCCAACTCCGCCCCAGAAATCCTTGAAATTCTGCCAGCGTTCTGCCCACTTATCGTCCCTTTTTTCTTTCTTAGTCTTCTTGCATTCCGGTTTTAAGTAGTAATAGCGTTTATAAAAGTCATCCTCACGACTGCTGATTTTACTTGAAGCTCTTTGATCTACTCTTCCGGTATCGGAGATGAGTGCATCGAGCTTTTCATAAGCAAGCGTTAGAGAACTCTTCTTCGTAGACTCACGAGCTTGTGCTTGCTGAGCTTGAGTTTGTGAAGTGTCAACTGAAGTTGCTGTGGCTGCAACATCAATCTTCGACTTCAGTGTACTCAGCGCATCATGGAGTGTAGAGGTGGTTCGCTTGGCATCAGAAAACGCCATGCTTAATCCATCAAAAACACCCATGCCCATTGCATAGTCAAACGAAGTGCCTTTTAATGCAATTACAGCCATTTATTTGCCTCCTCTCTATAGTATCCATTCATTGAACAGAAGCAATGAATTTGTCTATCATACTATTTATATTGTGCTTTTTGGCGAGTGTCTGGATCCAATTCACTGGTATACTGCGTAAACCATAATGAATTCCCGCCAGTCCACCAGCAATACAAGCGATGGTATCAGTATCACCGCCAAGATTTATAGCTTGAAATACGCATTCAGAATAGGACCTTGTGTTGATAAAACACCATAATGCAGCTTCAAGCGTATCAATAACATACCCACTAGATTGGATTTTATCGATTTTAATTCGCTGAATATTACCATTTAGAACCCTCTCGAAATTCTGGAAAACATCAAAATATGAATCACAAAGAGCATTCTTAGAATAATCGATGGCCAAACGATATGCTTCTATTTTGTCCTTGCCATCAAGAAGACTCATAGCCATTTTGACATAGAACAAGCAAGCAAATTTTGAAATAGGATGACGGTGTGTAATGGAAGAAACATCTTCCACCACTCTTATTTGTTCCTCTGTAGTTTTTGCTCTAAGGAAGAAAGCTAAAGGCAAAATTCTCATAAGGGAACCATTTCCGTTATCATACTCAGATTCTCCTCCACATTCAATGGGGGATAAACCAGATTTCATCTTGATAATCGCTTTAGAAACAGCATTTCCGATATCAAAAACTCTATCATACGGAGTCATATACCCGGTGTCTGCAAAATCGATGAACTTTTGTGAAAGTCTCTCATATGATAGCCCTTCAATTATCGACTCTACTAAGCATAGCATCATGGAAGAGTCATCGGACCAAGTGCCAAAAGGTTGACTATAGGTGCCATAAGCGCGCATTTCATGCACAGGATCCTTCTTACGAGTGAGCCTGTCCGAAAACTCAAGAGGAACTCCTAAAGCATCTCCTACAATAGATCCCCATAGTCCTCCTTTTATCCGGTTTTCAATATCACCTGAAGCGGAAATAATTAATTCATCAATACTTGAAAACCGTGGACATTCTTTTTCAGCATGAAGTACGCTGGAAGGCTTGTTGCTTTTCTGATACTGGTCGCAATGCAATGCATCTGTTTTAATCCAGTATTTACATTTTCTGCATTGCGGTGTTGTAACCCGCATTCCTCCAGACTTTTTGTACGAGTCTATATCAAGTTTCCACTTTTCTTCTAATGTTAATTGTTTATCATCCATGTTGCCAACCACACTTTATTATGGGATAATAGTCACATTCAACTGTAGAATGTTGTTAATATACTTTGCTCCAGTAATCATCATCTGCTGTCCGTAATCGAATAGGACTTCATTTTCACTTGTGAAATAACTTATATTAGAAATATTCAGTCCTTGCGAACCCTTTGGTGCATTTATAACCATCTGCATATTTCCAGGGAAGTTATTACTTGCCACTGAACTAGCAGTTGATGTACTCATAAATGCATCTTCAGTTATGACATTTCCTACCAATTGATCAGGAGGCAAGCCTTTTAAAGAGCCTAATGCATCCGTTGAAGTACCTCTATAAAGAACAGTATCTTCTGGTAACGACGAGTGCTTTAGCCCCATATGCATCAATTTTACCTTTGATGCATTTGAATCGTCTAACGTGTCGAGGTGTCGAAGGGAATTATTGATATTTTGGTAATCGTTGCCAGAGTACGCTTTTATCGAATCCATAATTTTGAATTGAACTCCTCCCATGACTCCACCAACTAAGCCGCCGGAAATAGCACCTGATATTCCGCTTTGCAGGATTGCTTTCGATGAGCCTTCAAGTGTACCATTGGTAGCATAATAATCGATTCCGGTAACAAGCATATTAGATGTTCCGGTCGAAAAAGCACCAGTTCCGGCACCACGCAGCACACTTTGGAACATGGTTGTTGCGGGACCAAGTGCTGCAGTTAAGCCACCAGTTACAGCACCGCCTATTGCGCCACTGATTGCGCCACTAAACGCTCCGTTTTCAGCGCCTTCCCAGAACGATCCACCATTTTTGACACTAGCAATTCCTCCGAAGATACCTCCTATTACCGCTCCTGAAATTGCTCCCCAACAGGCTCCCGCAATAATCGCAGCCAGAATACCGCCACCTGGGATCAAGCTAAGTGCTACAAGACCAGCAATCGCTACAAGAACTATTAATCCAGTAACAACGGCTTTCCAATGCTCTTTACAAAAATCAACAACAGTATTTGCGATGTTTGCGATTGCATTTCCAACGCCGCCCCAGAAGTTTTTAAAGTTCTGCCAACGTTCAGCCCATTTTTCGTCTCGTAATTCCTTTTTAGTCTTTTTACAATCAGGCTTTAAATATGAGTAACGTTTGTAAAAATCGTCTTCTCGGCTACTTATTTTTCCAGAAACTTTGCGATCGACATTATCAGTATCGACAATCAATTGATCCAGTTTCTCATAAGCTAATGTAAGGGAAGAAGCTTTAGTTTCTTCGCGTTTTTTCGCTGCAGACGCTTCAGCACCAGAAGTGCTAACATCAGTCACAACTTGTGCTATATCAATTTTCTGCTTAAGTGATGCAAAAGCATCTGACAAACTCTTAGCAGAAGACTTAGACCTTGAAAACGATGAGTTCAAGTCAGTATAATAGCCAATGCCCATACTGCAATTTAAACTGCTTCCATTAAGTGCAATCGTTGCCATTGGCGTTCACCTCACTTACTCACCATTTTGCCATCTGAGTTCATATTCCTTCATTTCTGTGTAATAGTTATTGATTTGTCTTTGAGCCATAGCTTCGTCACCAACATTGCTTAACTGCGATGTTACTGACGATAGATCATTACTGCAACTTGTAACTTCATTTTGTGCTGAAGTTTCTTGGCCTTCCAAGTCTCTCAAGGCACGCTCCAGATCAGATATAATAGTTTCAAGCCCGCTTTTCGTACTTGATAAATCAGAAGAATAGATTGTTGACAAGTCAGCAACGCCTTTATCAGAACTAATTATTTTTTTGTATTCTTCACTTGTCCTTGTCAAATCGACCTTCATCGTTGAAAATTCATTACTCAAACTTCGCACATCAAAAATAACTGTGGATCTTAAAAATTCAATAGTATTTGCCGCATAAGCAACTAAATCAAGCAGCCTTTAACTTGACTTTTAGAGCATCTGGAATTGCTTCGAAAAACTTATCAACAAAAGCAGATGTCTCTTGTTTAGAAATTGTTAAAAATTCTTCAGCTTGACTTATGAACAACTCCATGAGCAAAGAAAATGCCTGTGCAAAGCTGACGTCAGTAATTTCATCAGTGCAGCACATAAACAGTTCACCCATTGAACGCGGATCTTCCGATTCACGCTTACTTACTGCGAGCATCATGTATCTTGTAAACACAACAGCTGTATGTGCTGTCATGGCATCAAAGGATATAGATCTGCATTCTTTTGAAAGGCTCAGATAGCTTTTACATACCTTAAAGAAAACCTCAATACTCCAGCGTTTACCGTAGATTCTGATGATTTCGTCTTCAGTTAAACTTGTATCGGTTGAAAGAATGCAGAGATAGTCACTTCTATTGTTACGGTTGCGTACAAATACAATTCTGGCAGGAACGATGCTATCGTTTTTAACGATATTTACGTTTACTGAAAGAAGATATCTTGAACGGCCGCGACGTTTTTTATTTGACTTGTAAATGTCACAAACAGACATCATTTTTCCGTTGTATTCGTAAAACACCTTTGGAGTCTTCTTTATCATAGCGATAACATCATATCCAAGATTTCTGATTTTACATATCGAATCCGGTGAAGCAAACCAGCTGTCAAACAAAACATAGCTTGCCTTAATACATGCAGCTTTTGCTTGCTTGATAAGAGTAATCATAGCATCATTAGCCTTGCTTCTTGATAGATTTCTTCTTTTATACGCATTGGTTCTCTTATCAATTCCTTCAGGAATATTCATTACTGTTTTATCATTTTCTGAAGATAAAAGAACACTGTTTACAGGCATAAATGTATTTCCGTCTGACCATCCAAGTGTAAGCATACGAAATCCGTAAATATATCTTCTTTTGGCATGATCAAATACTTTTGTGAGCAGTTCAACCTTTTTAGAACGGTTCCTTTCAAAAACCGAATCATCAATTATCAGGACATTTTCACGTTGTTCTGAAGTAAGAGGATCTATTGCTTCTTCAATAATTTTAGCAGATAATCTGGTTGTGAACTTAAGCCAGTTTATACGGGCTGAATTAAGAAAACGATAGACGGTATCCTTAGCAAATGGAACAGTATCTCTTTTCATATCCATGTAGATTGAACGATGCGCAAATACAAGCATAAAAAGATACTGAAATATCTCGATTATTGCAAATCCCTTGATTTTTACCGCATTGGATGATTTTAATGCAGATGAAACTTCAAATCTTTTCATAAAGCTTTTAATTCTTTCTGAAATCTGCTTGTTTTCTTCTGCTTTCTGTGTTATAATTTTTGACATAGTATGTAATCTCCTTTGTGATTTATTAATGTTTTGTTATCACTTACATTATAACATTTTTGGAGACTACATACTATATTTTTTTGTATCTATCTATTGAATTTTCAAGATGCACACGCAGTTTATTAACTGCGAAGTTTGAGTTGGTAATGTAAGCAATGTGTGAGATAGCTCGCATAAATCTGAAATGACATTTATAAAGTGAGGTTAATTATGAAAGTAGATTACAGTAAATTTGAAAGCGGAGTATATTTACATGGAAAAGTAGTAATAGAGGAGGAAGATTCCAATAAAGAAATTACTGCACAGCTTGAGCCAGATGATAATGGTGAAATACCTGATGTAGAGAAGAAAACACTGGAATTCTTTTTGGACAACTACTCAAAATATAAGCAGTTCTTATTAGAACCTATCTTTGAATACTATAAAGAATGCAGAGATGAGTGGGGAGATGTAGAACCGGATGACGAACTATTTCCTGAAGTCAAGGATAAGAATAAAATGTATGAGATGGCATCATTACGTGGACTCATGGTTTTAGATGAAGCATATTCCGGAAAACAAACAATAACTCTTTTTTATGATTGTACATGGGATGAAGAAGAAGGAATGGGTATAAGAATTGCATTGGGTAATAATGTCTCTGAAGTTAAAGTAGTTAAGATAGCTACAATCGGTGGTGTATATTGAATCATCGTCCTATGCTGCTGATCTGTGCTTTGATGTCACCATAACCTGATTTATCGTAGTAAATAACATGGAGAGGAGTGAACCCCATGTGTACTTGGTTCTATGCAGAACAATCCACGCTGTAACCGATCATCATAGGACTATACCGAACCAAAGCCAAAGTTTATGAAGATATAGGAGAGAAAATGATGGAAGAAGCAATCAAGCATTACATGGAAATAGTGAGGGAGAAAGGGATAAATATAAATCACTTTCCGGTAAGCAGACGATTATCGAATGTTGATCCTGAACTAATGCGTCGTTTTAATGCAGGCGAATTGTTTGTTGCAAGACAGGAACACTCTGATTTTGAGATATTTGATCGTGAGATCGGTTACCCGTTGCCAAAGGATATAGCTGATTATCTCAATGCGTACTGGCAGCCGGGGGTATTCGGTTATTATAAAGATCTTCCTGAGTGTTTCATGTTGTTTTCAGCTATTCGGCATATAGGCGAAAAACCTGATGATTTCCTTTTACGTTCAGGCGGATTGATCGCAGAAGCCAAAAGGTGGCTTTCTTATGACGGCGATCTTAGTAAATATATGCCTATTGGTATTTATGATGCTTATTCTTGTTCATTCCTATTATATGAAGTCGGAACAGGCAGGATCTTCATAGAAGATCTGGATAACGAAGGCTGTGCTGAGAGTGAGCCTGTTGCTGATTCGCTGAAAGAGCTGATTCTCGGCTTATATTTGAAATAAAAGGAAAAAAGTTTAGTTCTTATCGTGATGGAGGAAAATATGAGCAAAGATAATATTCAACAGATCACTATGGAGCATATTCAGCGCTATGGTGACATATATGCAAAAGCCTTTTCGGGAGAGCCGTGGAATGATCCGTGGAAAACGGAGGATGCCGTCATTCACGTTCGGGAGCTGTTGGAGTCAAAGCAATCCTATGGTCTTGAATACGTCCTTAATGGAAAGGTAGTCGGCTTTATTCTCGGAACGTCCATGCTGTTCCATTACGGCAGGACTTTTGAGATCAATGACCTTGCAGTTGATCCCGAATATCAGCGCAGAGGAATTGCTAAGGAACTGCTTGAAAAGTGCCTTGCGGATATTAAGGCGCAGGGGATGGTGGGGGTTCACCTTATCACCGCAGGAGAGGGTGTTCTGCCTGAGTTTTATGAAAAATATGGTTTCAAAAAGGAAACTGAGGTCATACTTATGGGAGCAGGGCTATGATAAAACGTGCTGAATACAAAGATTTGCAGGAAATACTGTACTTACAATATCTCGCTTACCAGAGTGAAGCCAAATTATTTGGCAGTAAAGACATACCTCCGCTTAAACAGACTTTAGATGAGGTCATTGAGGAGTTCAATAATGGTATCATATTGAAATTGACAGATGAAAATGGTACTATCATCGGTTCAGTCCGTGCTGCTGAAAAGAACGGAACAGTTTATATCGGAAAGCTGATGGTTCACCCTGATCACCGATGCAAGGGATATGGCACAAAACTTCTCTCAGAGATCGAAAGCTGCTACCCCGACAGGCGTTATGAGCTTTTTACAAGTACCAGAAGTGTTGATAATATACGGCTGTATGAAAAAGTGGGATATAAGATCTTTGACCGAAAACCCGTTGATAATGAATTGGTATTCGTGTATATGGAAAAATAACCGACTTTGAACCCAGACCGGATTCAAAGTTCCCCACATGATAAGGAGCAGTTCAATGATAATTCATGATGAAGCCGTTAAGAAAATAATATATCGGTGAAAACGGAGAGTTGATAGCTACGCATGAGGATATGAGCATTTTCCTCGGAAAAACATTTGAAGAAGGAATAAAGCGTAGAATGACAGATAAAGATACTGATATGGAATATTTCAGTGAAGATTAGCTTCATAATAAAACAGACTGCGGGGTGTGCCTTACGCACACCCCAAATTTTTAAGTAACAAACCTTCTGTATTATTATATAGTTCTTCTTTCCCTGAGAGGAAGAACATGACCATGCATTTTTTCTCCTTAACATCTTTAAGGAGCAGGCGAGTGAGTTCACTGCGGTCATAAATTTCTTGTTCTTCTTTCGTAAGCCATACCTCAATGTATCCTTTTTTTCTTTTGTCATAAATTTCCATTTGATCAGATCCTTCCTGTTTTAGTATGCCATGTCTATACTTTTTTATTTACTGTTCTGCATGATTTTAAAAAATATAGCCTGGCTCAGGATCAATCATGTTGTTTGGTGAAAGTTCAATAAGATGTATTTTCATTTTATCGTACATGATATATTCCCGATTATAATACTTGTAGTATGGATAGCATTAAATATAGTATTCACAAGCGAAAAGCAAGTTATACAGAAGGAAATTCAAATAAGCAGGTGGAATCCAAGGAAAATGGATATGCTTTTGATCTCAATATAACAAAACAGCCGTTCCGGAAGGAGCGGCTGTTACAGTATTCAGGGGAGTGGCGCTGATTTGCATTGTAACATTATGCGTGTACTAAAGTATATCTTCACCTGAAGATACACTCAAATACAATCAAATTATTATTTTAGTATAGGTCAGGGAAACAGCTGAAGAAAATTTTCCATGAAAAATACGTATCCCAGAGAAAAAATCAATTCTCACAGCAGGTAAAACCTATACTTGCGGAAAAAAATGAATTGTTTTTTGGCATATCTTAGTATGATGAGAAGGCGAAAAGCAGCCACATAAAGCGGCTGCTTTAGTTATAATATTTGTCATGCTAATGCATTATCACTTAAACTTTGATATGCCTTCTATATGATTAATATACTGTTATAAATTTAATTACTCAAACTTCGCACATCAAAAATAACTGTGGATCTTAAAAATTCAATAGTATTTGCCGCATAAGTAACTAAATCAAGCAGCCTTTAACTTGACTTTTAGAGCATCTGGAATTGCTTCGAAAAACTTATCAACAAAAGCAGATGTCTCTTGTTTAGAAATTGTTAAAAATTCTTCAGCTTGACTTATGAACAA
>Ga0209407_1001136_pt1 | contig 29011 bp, 29 predicted proteins | sample AD_JPNHG3_MetaG_FD_184410 | JGI IMG/M metagenome (GOLD analysis project Ga0209407, IMG submission 184410) | Active sludge microbial communities of municipal wastewater-treating anaerobic digesters from Japan - AD_JPNHG3_MetaG (SPAdes) (version 2) | ecosystem: Engineered > Bioreactor > Anaerobic... | reverse complement strand
GCCGGCCGCGAGGCCGGGCGCCTTTTTTTTACCGGGCAGCCCTGGGGGTGACGCCCTCGGGGGGGCTGAGCAGAAAGAAGTCCCCGTCGTCGTCCCGGTCCGCCAGCTCCGTGTCCGTGTTGCGAAGCGACAGGCGGACGGTCGCCGGGCCCGCCGTCTCGATCTCGATCCGGCCGGGGACGGAGATCGATCCGGCCTCCGTGAAGTCGTGAAACTGCGCCGTGTATGCCGTCCCCCCGTTCCGGCCGGCGATCTCCAGCCGCGCCAGGCGTCCCGTGGCCGGATCCACCCAGAGGGACTGGGCCCAGTTGCCGCCCGCATAGACGTCCACCCGGAAGCGGCTTCCGTCCACGGAGCCCCTGAGGGTCTTCGCCCCGGGGATGCCGGGGGGCTGCCCGTAGAGCAGGGACACGAGGTCCAGGGGACGCACCGCCGGCGGGAAGATGCGCCGGATTTCCTCCGACGATTCCGTCCCGATCAGGAACTCCCCGGAGCGGGGCATGAACATCCGGATCTCTTCGCCCTTCACCGTCAGCATGAAGTCCGGCAGGCCGATGACCGAGAGGTCTTCGAGGCGCAGGCGGTCGGGCCGCATGGCCGCCGCGGCGATCTTGAACGTGTGTCTCTTGCCGGGCAGGCTCGCCGTGACGTGCAGGATGCCGGTGAGGACCTTCCCGGGGGCGTCATCGGCGACGAGCCTCTCCCAGAGGGCTTCCACAGGCGGCATGTCCCTCCCGGAGACGGCGAGCCCCCCCTCGCGGGCGCAGCCGGCCATTGACCCGATGAGGCAACAGGCAAGCGCCGCTGCCACAAGTCGGCTCACGACGCCGGTTCTGCCCGTGCATGCAGGGAGAAGGTGAGAGGGTGAGAGGGTGAGAGGGTTGGATGTGCTTCCGGCCGTATTCATGATGAACGCTTCTCCACCCTTCTTACCTTCCAACCCTCTTACCCTCTTCTTGAGAAAGGCCCTGCCTCATCGTTTGCCGCCCAGGCGAACCCGCAGGGTGTCGATCTTTTCCTGCAGCCCCTTCATGTCGGGCTTGAGCTTCAGGGCCTTCTCGTACTGCTCGAGGGCCTCCCTGAGCCGGCCGGCCTTTTCGAGCGCATCCCCCAGGTGGTCGGCAATCGCCGCGTCCTCGGGCAGGATGGCTGCCGCCTCCTTGAGGTACCGGATGGCCTCGTCGAGCCGGTTCTTCCGGAAATAGACCCAGCCGAGGCTGTCGGTGATGAATCCGTCGCCGGGCTTCAGGGAGAGGGCCTTCTTGATCATGGCCTCGGCCTCGTCGAGCCGCATCCCGCGGTCCGCCCAGCTGTAGCCGATGAAGTTGAGGGCCTCGGGGCTGTCGGGTTCCTGCTTCAGGATCTCCTCCATCTCGCGGATGCCGTCGTCGGGGCGCCCCGTCCTGTCGTAGAGCATCCCGAGCCGGTAGCGCAGGTCCGTGTTCTGCGGCGCCTCCGCGATGCCTTCCTTGAGGGTCGCCTCGGCCTCGGCGAGCTTGCCGTCGGCCTCGTAGAGAGCGGCCAGCAGCCCGTAGAGGGCCGGATCGTTTTTCTTGGCCGCCAGCGCCTTGCGGGCCCGCACGATGGCCTCGGCGGTCTTGCCCTGTCCCTTCAGGATGTAGCCGGCGCGGACCTGGGCGCTTCCGTAGAGGGTCGATGCGGCGGGGATGCGATCGTACTCCTCGAGCGCCTCGCCGGGCATCTTCCTCTCCTCGTAGGCTCCCCCGAGGAAATAGCGCGCCTCGTGGTCGTTGGGGGCGCTCGCCAGAAGGGTGTTGAGCTCCTCGACGGCGCGATCCGCCTTCTGGGTTTCCAGGTACGCCAGCGCCAGGGTGATGCGCGCCTCGCGGTTGCGGCTGTCGAGTTTCAGGACCTCCTCGAGGATCCCGATGGCCTCGGTGTAGCGCTTCTCCCGGATGTGGAGCTTCGCCAGGCGCAGCCGGTAGCCCATGCGCAGGGGGTGCTCCTCGATGAGCCGGCCGTAAATCTCCCGGGCCTTGCCGGTTTCGTTCCGGATCTCGTAGAGCAGCGCAAGATCGGAGAGGGCGGACTCGAAGCCGGGCTTCAGCGCGAGGGTTTTTTCCATCCACGCCGCGGCTTCCTTGTAGAGCCTCATCTCCCCGTAGATCTTGCCGAGGTAGTAGTGGCCCATGACGCTCTTGGGGTCCTTCTCGAGGAGCGACTGCAGGGTCGCCACGGCCTCGTCGTAGCGCTTGAGCTCGGCGTAGATCACGCTCAGGTAGAGGTAGGTGTCGTGGTTTTTCGGGTCCAGCGCGATGACGCGCCTGTAGGCCCCGATGGCCTTCTCGTAGTCCTTCTTGAAGAGGTAGATGCTCCCCATGAGCGCGTAGGTCTCCGCGCGCTCGGGGTTGTGGACGAGGGACTGCTCGCAGACGGTGAGCGCGCGGTCCAGGTCGCCCATCTTGACGTACAGCGAGGCCAGCTCCCCGGCCAGGAAGCCCGACTTGGGGTCCAGCGCGAGGGCCTTCTCGTATTCGCTTGCCGCCTCGCCGTATCGGCCGTCGAGGGAGAGCATCGTGCCGATCGAGTAGTGATAGGCGGCGTCAGGCGACGAATCGGGCGTCGCGGCCTGCGTTGCCGCCGCGGGGGCGAACAGGCCGCCCATGGCCGCCAGTGCGACGGCCAGCAGGATTGCGGTCCGGATGGGTTTCTTCATGGCGTTCGGTTCCTGTTCGGGTTTCTGTGCGGGCCCGCGCCCCGGGGGGCCTGCCGGCCGTCGACGAGCTCGGACAGCCTCACGATGCGGATTCCCGCGGCGGCGAACCGGGGGATCGTCTCTTCCAGGGCGCTCACCGTCTCCGGGTAGGGGTGCCCGATCAGCAGCCGCTCGCTCCAGGCGTCGCGGGTCTCCAGGAGCTTTTCCAGGTGGACCGCGGCCCGGCTGCTATCCTCGGCCTCGTCGATGAAGAGGTCCCGCTCGGCGAACCGCAGGGCATGCTCCGCGGCCAGCTTGCGCGCCTCGGAGGCTTCCGTCGTCCGGCTGTCCACGAAGTAGAGGCCCCTCTTGCGCAGCACGCCGAAAACGACGCGGAGCGCTTCCCGATCCTCCATGAACTTCGAGCCCATGTGGTTGTTGACCCCCCACGCGTGCGGCACGTCCTGCAGGTCTTCCAGCAGGACCCGGCGGATCTCGCCCGCCGTCATGGAGACAAACAGGGCCCCTCGGCCGGGGTCACGCTCCGGCCAGCCGTGGGGTTCCATGGGAAGGTGCAGGAGAACCTCCCGACCCGCCCGGTGGATGGCTTCGGCGCAGGATCGGGCATGAGGGGTGTGCGGCAGCACCGAGAAGGCCAGGGGGGCCTCGATGGCCAGCAGCCTTCCCAGCGCGTCGGGATCGTAGCCGATGTCGTCGATGACGATGGCGACCCGTTTTCCCCCGGCGCCCTTCCCGCCGGCCGGGGCCGTGCCGGTCCTCTCCGGGACGGCACGCGGGGCTGCCCCGGCGGGTTCCTTCGATGGCGGGGGCGGGGCGCCGTCCCGCCGGTCGCCTTCGGGGATCAGCCAGAGGGCGATGAGGCCCGTGATGCATGCGACCAGGAGGACGAGCGACACCCTCGTCCACGGGCTTTCGGAAGATCGCCTTTTCTTCCTGCGCTTCAAGGGTCAGCCCGCGCCTCTCAGTTTTTCCCGATGCGCTTGAATACCTCCCAGCTCTTGAGGATGTCGACGGCGCTCTTCAGCTGATTGTCCCGCTGCAGATCGGTCTTGTCCTTGCCCTTGTCCTGCTCCTTGCCCTTGCCTTCGGCGGGTTTCTGCTCGACCTCGCGATCCCCCCGGATGTGCCCCTTGAGGTCTTTTTCCCGCAGCATCTGGGCCTCGGCGGTCTCGGGACCCTCTGCCTGGCGGATGGGCTCGACCACGATGTCGGGCTTGATGCCCTCGGCCTGGATGGAGCGGCCCTTGGGGGTGTAGTACTTGGCGGTCGTCAGCTTCAGGGCGGAGCCGTCCTCGAGGGGGATCACGGTCTGCACCGAGCCCTTCCCGAAGGTCGGCATCCCGAGGACGATGGCCCGGCCGTTGTCCTGCAGGGCGCCGGAGAGGATCTCCGAGGCGCTGGCCGTGCCCTCGTTGACGAGGACCACGATGGGGCAGGTGGGCTCGTTGCCGTCATCCCGGGCGACGAACTTGCTCTCGATGGCCTTGGCGCGGCCCTTCGTCGACACGATGGTGCCCGACTTCAGGAAGGCATCCGATGCCTTGACGGCCTGCTCCAGGAGCCCCCCGGGGTTGTTGCGGACATCGATGACGATGCCCTTGAGGTCCCCGGACTTCCCGCTGACCTGCTGGAGGGCCTTCCTGAGCTCGTCCACGGTGGATTCCTGGAAGGCCGAGATGCGGATGTAGCCGATGCTGTCGTCGTAGACGTTGTGCTTGACGCTCTTGATCTTGATCACGGCGCGGGTGATCTCGAAGTCCCTGGGCTCCTTGAAATCCTTGCGCAGGATGGTCAGGGTGACCTTGGTGTTCTCGGGGCCCCGCATCTTCTTGACGGCGTCCTGGATGGACATGCCCTTCGTGATCTGGCCGTCGATCTTCAGGATGCGGTCGCCGGCCTTCAGCCCCGCCTTGAACGCGGGCGTGTCCTCGATCGGGGAGACCACGGTGAGCTGGTCGTTCTGCATGGAGATGACGATCCCGAGGCCGCCGAAGGTCCCGCTCGTGTCCACCTGGAGTTCCTTGTACTGGTCGGGGGTCAGGTAGGCGCTGTGGGGGTCGAGGGACTTGATCATCCCGTTGACCGCCTCGTCGATGAGCTTTTTCTGCTTGACCTCCTCGACGTAGTTCTTCTCGACGATGTCGAGGACCTCGTTGAAGATCTTGAGGCTCTTGTAGGTGGAGGTGTCGACGGCCGATACCCGGCTGTCCCCGTAAGGGCCGAAGAGAACGAACAGCGTCATCAGAAGGCAGAGGGTCGCGAAGAGCTTGCCCTTGGCACTTTTCATGAAAACCTCCATGAAACCGCGAACATAATGATTAGTTCCCAAAGGTATCACGTTTTTACGAAATGTCCATGAATATTTTCCGGCAAAACAGGGCTCGGGGGAAGGAGGCCGGTGACCGGCAGCCGATGGAAAGTCCCCGGGGGGATTTCAAACCGTGCGGCTGGAGGGTTTTCGTCCGTCAATGCAGGATTCCCCGGGCGCCGACCTCCGTTCCGGCAGTCGCCTGCACCGGGGGGGACGGCCGCCCCCAGCGCTGCACGGCGCCGGCGATGCGGTCGAAGCAGGCCGACGTCTTCGATCCCGGGTCGGCCAGGACGAGGGGCGCCTGGCGGAGGATGGACCGCGGCACCGCCTCGTCCCGGTAGACGGGACCCAGGTAGTCCGCGGCAAAACCGAGGAAACGGCGGCAGATGCCGTCGACGTGACGGAAGATCTTCTCGCCCTCGCGCTCATCGGCCACGGCGTTGACGACGAGGCTGAAGGCGTCCCTGCCGAAGATCTGGTGCATGACCTTCATCAGGGCATAGGCGTCCGTGATCGACGTGAGCTCGCGGTTCAGGACGACGATGTTCCGGGGCGCCAGGAGGTTGCACTGCAGGACCGTCTCGGCGATCCCCGCCCCCGTGTCGAGCAGCATGACGTCGTAGCCCTCCAGGGACGAGAGCACGCCCTTGATGATCTGGATCTTCTCGAACAGCAGCTGGGCCATCTCCCGCACGCCGGAGCAGGCCGGCAGGAGGTCGAAGCCCGCCTTCGTCGGGAGGATCACGTCTTCCGGCAGGGCGCTGCCGAAGAGGACGTCCTTGAGGGACAGCCGGGGATGGAGACCGAGCATGATGTCCACGTTGGCAAGCCCCAGGTCGCAGTCCACCACGAGGACCTTCCGGCCCCGTGCGGCGAGGGATGCGGCGAGGTTCACCGTGACGAAGGTCTTGCCCACGCCCCCCTTGCCGCTGGTGATCGTGGCGATGAGGGGGCTCTTGTTCGGGTGCGTCGTCATTTCTCTCTCACATAGTCTGCTGTTCGCACGTTGCGGTATCGATACAGAAGGTAAGAGGGTAAGAAGGTAAGAAGGTTGGACAAGCGGAGAAAATGCTTTCTTGCCACAGCTTCACCCAACGTTCTCACCCTCTCACCTTCTCACCCTCTGTCAGGCGAAGCCGTCCCCAAGTTGAACAGCGCCTCCCGCTCTTCCCGGCCGACCGGCTGACGCTGCCGGGCCTGGGCCGCAGCCTGGGCGGGATGGCAGATGCGGTTCTTGCCGGCCTTCTTGGCCCGATACAATTCCCTATCGGCTTGTTTGAAGAATTCTTCAGCATCGGCGGGGCTCGAGGGCTCGAAGGCAGCGAGCCCGAAGCTTGCCGTGACCCGAAGGGCCATCTTCCAGGTGAAGCGGCCGGTGAACTCCCGCAGGCGCTTCGCGATGCCGATCGCGTCCAGCAGGGACGTGGCGGGCATGATGACGGCGAACTCGTCGCCGCCGTAGCGGCAGACAAAGTCCGTGGGGCGCAGCTTCTCGCGGATCAGGCCCCCCATCTGGGTGAGGAACCGGTCGCCCTCGTCGTGGCCGAGGCGGTCGTTGATGTCCTTGAAGTTGTCGAAATCGATCATCATCAGGCAGCAGGGCTGGCCCGTCCGGCGGGAACGGGCCATCTCGATCTCGAGCTGGATGGAGAAGAACCGCCTGTTGTACAGCCCGGTGAGCTCGTCGCTGAGGCTCAGCGACTTGAGCTGCCGGTTCTCCCGAGCAAGCGCGGCGAGGCGTCCGGCGAGGTCCTCCGCGGGTTCGACGACGAGGTCGGCCGTGCCGGCAAGAAATTCCCGGTCGCCCGCCGAAAGGCCCTCGGCCAGGATCACGAAGGCCTCCGCCGCGGCGCCCTTCCCGGGGCGAAGCCAGGCCTTGAGCGTTCGGCTCCCGCCGAGGATGTCGGCGAGGGTCCGGGCCCCTGTCGATTTCGAATGCATCGATTTGACAATCTTTTTTTTCTCTGGAGGCGACGGCATGGACACCGGGGGTCGTCATTGCGGGCATGGCGATGCAAGCTCTCGGGATTGCATTATCGCCCATGCCCTTGCGCAATGACCGGTTTTCAACGAAGTTGTGCAAGAAAGGTGCCGTGCGGCGAAGCCGGAGGGGCGAGGGGCAGGGCAACAGGGTTTCCTTCCCGTTGTCTTTCCTCAACCCTGCCGCCTGGCACCGGTCAGCTGGCCATGGCTGATCCCGACAGGATCGGCAGGGCAGACATCAAGGACCGCGAGCGCAGGCTCAGGGCAATTTCATGTTCCGGCGCTGCATCTCCGCGCGCACCTCGGCACGGCGGCTCCTGAGCTCGTCCGATCCGCCGCCGCCCACGGGGGTTGATGTGGAGACGCCGACCCCCACGCCGCTTCCCCCGCCGCTTCCCCATCCCCAGCTTCCGCCGCCGATGCCGATGCCGACCGACGACGAGGGGCCCGAGCGCTCGCGGCGGTCGATCTCCTCGGTGAGGCGGTAATAGTAGAGCAGCAGCTCGTCGTTGTCCATCTTCCGGAAGTCCTGGGCAAGGAGCGCCCCCGCCTCGGCTCTCGTTTGATTCGCACAGCCCCACAAGCCCGTCGAGGCCGCCAGGGCGATCAGCAACACCAAGGCCGCTGTTGTCTTCAGGGTCTTCATGGCCGTTCCTTTCCATCCCGTGTTGACGAAACTATAGTGGGGTCTGCGGGGTTTGTCAATTCGCGGCCCTTGTCCGCGGGGGCTGACCGGAGGATTCGCCGCGCAAAGAAAGCGTGGATTCGACAAGGGGCGTGATGGTATAGAAAAGCCTCCCCGGGGGCGACCCGGCTCTGCAGGGAGGGAATAGGGGCCCCGGAAAGGGAGTGGGAGGAATGCAAACGCTCTATTTTGACGATTTCAGGGTCGGCGACCGCTTCCAGTCGCCGGGGATGACGGTGACGGAGGGGCAGATCATCGACTTCGCCATGCACTTCGACCCGCAGGTCTTCCACGTGGACGCCGAGGCGGCGAAGGCGACCCCCTACGGGGGGCTCATCGCGAGCGGGATCCACACGATCGCCCTGACCTTCCGCCTGTTCCTCATGACGGGCGCCCTCAACGCGGAGAACAGCCTGGGGTCCCCGGGGTTCGACGAGTTGAGGTGGCTCAGGCCCGTCCGCCCCGGCGACACGCTGCGGGCCGAGGGCGAGGTGCTCGAGCGCAGGCCCTCGAAGGCCGGCGACCGCGGCATCGTCCGCTTCCGCTACTCCGCACGGAACCAGAGGGGCGAGACGGTCTTCACGGTCATCGGCAACCAGATCGTCCGCCGCCGTCCGCAGGCCGCGGAGTAGGCACCCCGCCATGGCGCTTCCGTTCCGGCCGAGAGACATCCTGCTGCTTGCCGTCGTGTTCTCGTCGATGGCGGCCGGCATCTGCTGCCCGGGGGTCTTTGCCTTCCTGCAGCCCTACCCGCTCGCGTGCCTCATGGCCCTTTTCTTCATGAGCTTCCTCTCCATCCGGCTCGAGGCGGTCCGGGACGCCCTGCGCCTGGCGGGCTTTCCGCTGCTGGCCCTCGTCTTCCTGAAGATGCTCGTCCTGCCCCTGGTCCTCTACGGGCTGTTCCGGGTCGTCCTGCCCGATTACGCCCTCTCGGCGCTCCTGCTGACGGCGGTCTCCACGGGCGTCGTGGCGCCTTTCATGTCGAACCTCGTGGGCGGAAACAGCGCCCGGGTCCTCGTCGTGACCGTCATCACGTCGCTCCTGGTGCCCTTCAGCCTTCCGGCCGTGGTGGAGATCGTCCTCGCAAGAAGTGTGGAGCTGTCCTTCTGGGACATGCTCCGCGTGCTGGCGCTGGCCATTTTCGTCCCCATCGCCGCCGTGCAAGGCCTCCGGCGCGCCGCGCCCCGGCTGCTCGAGGCCGTGAACCGCCGCGCCTACCCCGTGAACCTCGTCCTGTTCGCCTGCATCAACCTCGGGGTCTTCTCGAAGTATGCCGACGTCTTCTACAACGACCCCGGTCTCATCGGGGAGGCGGTTCTCGTCGGCATCGCCCTGTCGGCGCTCTACGCCGCCGCGGGCATCCTCTTCTTCCGCCGCAGCGCCGTGGAAGACCGCCTGGCGGGCGCCGTCATGATCGCGCACATGAACAACGTCCTCATGATCGTCTTCTCGGCCCAGTTCTTCGGGCCCCGGGAGACGATGACGGCGGCCATGTACCTGGTGCCCTTCTTCGGGCTCGTGCTGCCGCTCAGGCACTACGGCGAGCGGTGCCGCCAGGGTCCGTAGGCGTGGCGGGGGAGGGCGTTCGGCGCGGAGGCCGGGCGGATGCCTTCAGGGGCCGGTCTTCTCGTGGAATGCGCCCGCGAAGGTGATCGCGCAGGTGACGCCGTAGGCGGCGTGGGGCCCGCAATCGATGCCCATCACGTGAAACGCGGCGTTGAAGAGGTTCTTCCGGTGCCCGCGGCCCGGCACGCCGTCGTCGACGATGAAGGCCGCCACCACGTCGCGGGCCGTCCGCTGGCCGTAGGCGACATTCTCCCCGATCACGGACTCCCATCGGCCGTGGCGTTCGATGCGTTGCGAGGGTGTGCTGCCGTCGGGTCCCGTGTGGCCGAAACCGCCCGCTGCCCCCTGGGGCGCCACGAGGTCGCGGGCGGCCAGCGACAGCCCGCGCGAGAGTCCCAGGGCGCCCACGGGCCGCTGCCTCTCGAGCCAGCGGATGGCCTCGTCGACGGCCGCAAGGCCCTCCTTCGTCCGGATCGGCGTCTGGCCGGGACGCCTGAGCTGCGTGCCCCGGTACCAGGGCCGCTGCCCCTTGAGCCAGGCGGCATAGGCCCCCGGGTTCGTCCGGGCCACGTTGATCTCCGTGGCGACCTGATCCGCGAGGGCGGTGTAATCGACGCTCCCGGCGGCCCCGGCGGGCGCGACGGGCAGGAGCGCAAGGGCGGCGCCCAGGCCCAGGCAGGCGAGCCGGAGCCGGGCGCCTCGCAGAAAAGCCGATTCCACCATGCCGTCCCCCTACCAGTCCTTCAACATCATGCCGACGCCGATGCGGTTCGTGTAGTGATTGTAGTCGATGAGGCTCTCGCCGTAGCCGACGAAATACTGCACGTAGCCGTTGATGTGTTCGATGAGGGGAAAGCTCAGCTCGAACTGCATGGCGCCGCGGTTGTCGTCGAGGCGCAGGTTGTTGCGGAGCATGAGCGCCAGGTGAAAATCCCGCCAGACCGTGCCCAGCCAGAGCTCCCCGTACCCCAGGAAGGACTCGATGTCCCGGTTGTCGTCCTTGTCGGCGCTCTCGGGGATGCGGAGCCAGGTCTTGAGCTGGGCGTTGAAGACGTCGCGCTCGAAGCCGAAGTTGGCCACGATGCGGTTCCAGCTGCGCGAGAGGGGCTCGCCGCGGCCGTTGGACTGGTGGTTGAGGCCCGCCTGGATGAACCGGCTTCGCACGAGGCCCAGGAGATCCGTGTTGGTGCGGTAGTTGAGGAGGATCTCCGGCTCGTAATTCGTCTCCCGGAAGGGCGAGGAGAACTCCGTGTTGTAGACCTGCCAGTAGGACATCTGCGTGTAGGCGAACCAGAGGTCCATCGGCGTCCCGAGGATGTCCTGCCAGAGCTTGACCTTGAGGCTGATCTGGTACTTGGCCTCGGCGTCCTGGATTTCCGTGTTCGGGTTGGCCGACTCGTAGGTCGCCTTCTCCTGGTGGAAGTTGTAGGTGTAGGGCAGGATGTAATTCTGCCGGTGGGACATGATCGCATAGCGTTTCTGCCGGCTCTTCTCGTCGAGCTGCCAGCGCTTGGACAGGAAGGTCGGCTCCTCACCCTTCGGTTCCGCGGGCGGCGCCGGCGCCGCCGTCGCGTCGGGGGCTTTCGGTTTGCGTCCGGCCGCCTCGTCGTAGCATCGGAGCCGCGCCGCGTCGTCGTCGATCCCGGCGCAGCCCTCGAGGCCGACGGCCGCGGCGGCGGATGCGGGGCAGGCCGTTGCGCCGCAGAGCAGGACGGTCAGCAGGCACGCGGCCAGCAGTCGACGGTTCATGTCTCCCCCCTCCCGACAGGGTGATCGCTGTGCGCGAGTATGACAGTGCGGGCTTCGCTTTTCAAGCGATTATCGGCATCCCGGGGCGAATGCAAAAAGGGGCTGCCCGGGCGGCAGCCCCCGCAGCGAATCGATGCGGGCGGGATTCAGGACTGCAGGTTCTTCTCGAGGAACTTCATCATCTGCCGGAAGACCCCCTCGAGGATGTCCGGCGCGATGAAGTAATCCGGGCACTCCTTGTAAAACAGGACGTTCATGGCCTTGGCCGCGTCGTCGACGTTTCCCTTTTCCCGGAGGATCCCTTCCATCATGGCGCGGAGCTTCCGGCCCTCGCGCAGGGTCAGGTCGATGAACCCCCGGGCGTCCTCGCCCGTGACATAGCCGTAGTGGTCGGCGCAGAGATACTCCACGGCCAGGGGCTTCATCTTCTCGAGGCTCTCGAGGTACTGGGTGAAGTTGGTGTTGGCCGACGCGAAGGAGCCCTCCCGGTAGGGGATGCCGCCGCCGTCGGAGGCGAAGAGGGCCTTGCGTTCGGGTTCGTAGGCCGTGATGGAGCAGTTCGTGTGTCCGGGGGTGAAGAGGATGTCCAGCGCCGTCCCGCCCAGGTCGATCCGGTCGCCCTCCGCCACGGTCGTGCCCGCGATGTCGTCGCGCCAGGCGAAATCGACGTCCTGCAGGGCCGCCCCGAGCCCCATCTTCTCGGCCACGACCCGGCTGAACTGGTTGGCGATGTCGATCGCCTTCTGCATCTGGAGGATCCGCCAGGTCTCCGCCGAGCCGCAGACCTCGACGGCCGGCCAGTTGCGTTTGAACCAGGGGATGACGCCGATGTGGTCGAAGTGCGAGTGCAGGATCAGGATCTTCGAGAGCTTCGCCGGGTCGAGCCCGAAGTCCTGCATCTGCCTCCGCACGTCCGGCAGGATATGCGCAAGCCCCCCGTTGATCAGGATGGACCCGTCGCGCCCCTCGAGCCAGTACACCCCCGACTCCTCGCGGCCGAGGTACCAGAGGTTCTCCGCGACCTTTCCCGCTGTGCGATGCCTCATGGACGGACCCTCCTTTTGTTTTGATGTGCCCGCAGACCCACGGAATCTATAATGCATCCGGGCGGTGGATGGCAAGGGGAAAGGCGAACGAGGCACGGCAGGGTTTCTTCCGGGGGTATCCGTTGCACTGCCGGTATCGGGAGCCCTGCTGATGACGAAGCGAGGAAGTCAGGAAGAGCGGAAGCGCGGCGTGGATGAACGATGTTTTCTGTCTTCTCCGCTCTTCCTCACTTCCGCTCTTCCGGGCTTCGGTCGCTTTACGGTGCATGATGGACGAGGTGGTTTTCGGCGAAAGGAGTATCGGATACGAAGGCCTCAACGCTTCCGGTCCTGGTAATGGGTCGGGATGTGGATCTCGTCGGGGTTGAGGTTGCCCAGCAGCTCGCCGGCGATGATCCGGTCCCGCAGCGCCCGGATCTTCGCCTCGTACAGGGGCAGGGTTTTCTTCAGCCGCTCCCGCTGGTCCGGTTTCAGGATCGCCGATTTGAGGGCCCTGACGATCTGGTCCCGTACGGCGCCGAGCCGGTTGAGCTCTTCCCTCTTCTCGCGAAGCTCGCCGGGATCGAGGGCATATCTTGAGAAGTCGCGCTGCATGGCCATGTCGCCGATCCTGTCTCGTGCGGGGCAAAGAAATCCCCTGCGGCACCCGATCGGTCACCCTTGGTCTTTCTATCGGCAGGCGCAACGGGCCGCTTGAGAAAAAAGCCGGGTCGGGGAGTACACGGCCCGGCGCCGGCGGATGCCGGCAGAAGGGGCCGAGCGAGGGCCTGCCTGCGGAACCGCGTCGCGGCAGTGCCGTCGAGCCGGTTTCACGGGGGCGACTTCCCCGTAGAAAATGCAGGGCCCCTGTGGTAGGATTCACCCGTTCTGTCAGGGGGACCCACCGTTTCAGCACCGCAACCGCACGACAAAGGAGGACCTATGGAATCGATCCGTCCGCTGGATGCCGTCTTCAAGCCGGCGAGCGTGGCCCTCATCGGCGCCTCGAGCACGCCCGGAAAGCTCAGCTACGACATCCTCTACAACCTGATCCACGCGGGCTTCACGGGGCCCATCTACCCCGTCAACCCCAAGGCCGACGAGATCCTGGGGCTCAAGGCCTACCCGTCGATCGGGGCGACCCCGACGCCCGCGGACATGGCCGTCGTCGTCATCCCCGCCCGGATGGTCGTGGGGGCCATCGAGGAGTGCGGCAAGGCCGGCGTCAAGTCCGCCGTGGTCGTCACCGGGGGGTTTGCCGAGGCGGGGGCGGAGGGGGAGAAGCTCCAGGCCCAGCTCGCGAAGGCGGGCCGGGAGTACGGCGTGCGCCTCATCGGGCCCAACTGCCAGGGGGTGAACATCCCCTACAGCAGCCTCTGCGCGTCGTGGCCGCTCATCACCACGAGGGGCCGCATTGCCTTCATCTCCCAGAGCGGCACCGTCGGCGCGGCCCTCATCGACTGGGCGAGCGTCGAGCACCTGGGGTTCAGCGGCTTCGTCAGCCTCGGCAACCGGGCCGACGTGGACGAGTCGGACTGCATCCACTACTTCAACGGCGACCCCAACACGAAGGTCATCGCCTGCTACATCGAGGGCGTGAAGCGCCCCGCCGCCTTCCTCCAGGCGCTGGAGCAGGCCGCCAAGCCCGTCGTCATCCTCAAGTCGGGCCGCACGGCCAGGGGCCGCGTGGCCGCCGAGAGCCACACGAAGTCCCTGGCGGGAAGCGACGAGGTCTACCAGGCCATTTTCAGGAAATACGGCGTCGTGCGGGCCGACAACCTCGAGGAGCTCTACGATTTCGCCAAGGGCCTGGCCTACCTGGACCGGCCGGCGGGCAAGCGGCTCCTGTTCATCTCGAGCTCCGGCGGCGCGGCGATCCTCGGCATCGACGAGGCCGAGAAGTACGGCCTCGAGGTCCCCTTCCCGCCGGAGGAGCTCAAGGCCCGGCTCCGGGCGTTCCTGCCCGCGCACTGCGGCCTGACGAACCCCATCGACCTGACGGGCGACGCCATCACGGATCCCAGCCTCTATTCGAAGACGATCGCCGAGGCGAAATCCGACTACGACACCAGCGTGGTGATCTTCGGCGACCCCGTCCACGGCGCCTCGGACATCGTCACGGGCAAGGGCGAGCTCGTCGTGTTCTGCGGGGGGGCCGAGGTCGAGCGCGAGGAGGCCCTCAAGATGCACGAAAAGGGCATCCCCGTCTACCCCACGCCCGAGCGGGGTGTGCGGGCCCTGGCGCAGTTCTTCGCTGACGAGCAACGGAAGCCCAGGGCGGCCGGGGCGCACGGGAAGGCCGGTGACGGGGGGCCGGGGCTGCGGCTCATGCCCGCGCCGGCGGCGGTGCGCCTTCTGCGCTCCTACCGGATCCCGGCCGTGACGGCGGCCCCCGCGAAGAGCGCGGCCGAGGCGGCCAGGCTCGCCAGGCGCTTCACCCGGCCCGTGGCCCTCAAGGTCGTCTCGCCCGACATCTCCCACAAGACGGACGTGGGGGGCGTCGCGCTCGGCATCCCGCCCTCGGGCGTCCGGAAGGCCTGGGACGCCATGATGGCGACGATCCGCAAGAAGGCCCCCGGCGCCCGGATCGAGGGGGTCACGATCTCGCCCATGGCGGCGCCCGGCGGCGTCGAGGTCATCCTCGGCATCGCCCGCGACCCGCAGTACGGGGCGACGATGCTGTTCGGCCTCGGCGGGATCTTCGCGGAGATCTACAGGGACGTGCAGCTGTGCCTGCTGCCGGCCTCGCCCGGCGACTTCGAGCGGATGATCGCGGGGATCAAGGGCTACCCGATCCTGGCGGGGGCGCGGGGCAGGGCCCCGAAGGACATCGCGGCCCTCGTCGACGTGATGGGCAGGCTCGCGAAGATCGCCGACGACTACCCGGGGTTCGACCAGATCGATCTCAACCCGGTCATCGTCTACGAGAAGGGCGTCTCCGTGGTGGACTACCGGATCCTGCACAAGTAGGGACCGGTCGTCATTGCGAGGAGCGTCAGCGACGAAGCAATCCCTCCCGGAAGAGTCCCCCCATAGGGGGGGAAGGGGGGATTTGATCCGGAGCTGCAGTATCGGCAAGCCTGCCGGTGCCTCTCGGGCGAGGGGCACCGACTTTTTTCAGCACAGCAGTGGGCGGTGATCGGCATGGCGGAAACGAAGAAACGGAAAACGGCGGCAGGCGGGGCAAAGGCGTCGACGGCCGGGCGGAAGGCGAAGAGGCCTGTCATCACGCGTCGGGACGCCGAGCAGATCGCTTGGGCCTACCTCGCCGACAAGGGGGCCTTCTCCATCAGCGGCGTCGCCGAGGGCATCCCGGAGGGTTTCGAGGCGTACTTCGCGGCAAACGAAACGCTGGCCGCGGCGCTCGAGGGCTGCTGGGTCGTCGAGTGCGGCCTCGACCCCTTCCTGGTCGTCGACGGCGGCACGATGCTCATCGGCGTCTCGAAGACGACGGGCGACATCGTCTACGCGGGCATCCTGAGCGTGGCGTGATCCCCCCGTTTTTTACCATCGCATGCTGCGCAGCGGGATGGCCCGTCCGCCCCTTGCGCGGGAGCGCGGGTCCCCAGAGGACTGGATTCACGCTCCCCGCCTTCGCGAGGACAAGCATCGCGGGGTGACAGGAATCGATGCGCAAGGCGGGGAATGATGAAATGGAACGAAGCGGCGGTTGTTGAGCCGGATGGAACAGGGGGGGCGAATTACTTGACCAGGGGATTGCGGACGTTCAGACCCGCGAAGCGCCCGAAATCCCGGTCTGCCGTCCACAGCTCCCTGATGCCGTGAAGACGGCAGAGCGCAGCAATCCTGGCATCGTGGACCTGCGCCCCGGAAACCTTGGCAGAAACGGCCAGCGCACGCAGTTCCTTCCAACAGGCGTCCGTTTCCGCCAGGAGCACCAGGCTCGGCGACTCCAGCCATGCCTCGACCTGTGCCAAGGCCTGATGGAGCGGGGTCGGGGGATCGTAGATCCTCGGGTGCGTCGTGATGGCGAGAAATTCATGGATGCAGGGCCAGGGAATTCCCCAGGGCGCCCGGCCCTCGGCCAGTGCCTCGATGCATCCGTAGGCCGCCTCGTGCCAGGGGGAATCCTCGCGGTGGGCGTAGACGAGAAGATTCGTATCGACGGCGATCATCCGCCCCGGCCCTCGTAGATCGTCTCGCGGACCCGGTCCCAGGACGCCCCCTCGAGTGTCGGCTGGAGCCCCTTGCCCTTGAAGGTTTCCCTGCGGAGATGAAACCGGCCTTTCCGTTTCCGTTCCGCGAGGACACGCCGCAGGCCGGCCTCGACCAGGGCCTTTACGGTTGTCCGGTCCTGTACCGCCGCACGCCGCGCCTCTTCCAGCAACGTATCGGATATCTCGACGGTTGTTTTCATATGGGTACCCATATCATCGAATATGTATGCCTGTCAAGCATGTGTTCCCGGCGCGCATCGGCCGGGGCGCGCAAACGGGAGGGAGCGGATTTCCTCCCCCGATCCGACGGGGGACAGGCACGGCGCGGGGATGATATGGGAGAACAGGGTTCGGCGGCGCCGGATCGGCACCGGGGGGCGCTGGGGCGACGGCCGGGACGCCGGCCCCGTTCAGAATCGCAGCGCCTCTGCGCCTTGGGGTTTCAGCTCCTCCAGGCCCGAGTAGGCGACGAGGACCCCCTCGCCCCTGAAGGGGAAGCCCATGGCCTTCTCGTCGTGCAGGCGGGATGCCTCGGCGTGGCTGACCCGCAGGCCGGCAAAGTAGCACAGGGCGTTGTGCCGGGAGGCGTGCTCCAGGCAACGGCGGACGACGTCGTCGTTCTCCACGGCCCCCCGGTTGGGGTGCCGGGCCGTCCGGACGAGCACGTGCCCCAGGGTGCCGTTGCGCCGGGCGACGATCTGGGGGTTGACCTTGGGGTTGACGTTGACATCCACGATGATCCAGCCGTCCTGCTGCAGCTCCTCGCGGACGATGTGCACGCCCAGCCGGTGGATCTCGGCCTCGGTCAGCGCTTCCCGCATGTTGCGACCTCCTCGATACCCTCCTATTATCGGCTGCTGGGCCGGGAAGGTTGAGCCCGGCCGGGCGGCCTCCCTCTTTTTCCGTGCGGAAACGGGGGCGTTTTGGTAGATTGCACAGCAGTGACCCCCGTTGGAGAGGATTCCCCCATGAAACCGGCCGTCGTGATCGTCGACATGCTCAAGGACACGCTCGAGGGCGCCCATCCCATGCCCATCAAGGAGCTGGGCCGTGCCATCGTGCCCGCCATCAACCGCCTGACGGAAGCCGCCCGGGCGCGCGCCATCCCCGTCATCTTCTCCATGGACAGCTTCCTGCCGGGCGATTTCATCTTCCAGGGGAGGATGAAGAACCACTCCATCCGCGGCACGAAAGGGGCCGAGGTGACGGACCTGCTCGCGCAGGCCGAAACGGACCTCTACTCGCCCAAGCGGCGGTTCAGCGCCTTCTACAAGACGGACCTGGACCAGACGCTGCGGCTGCTGGGGGCCGACACGGTGGCGCTCTGCGGCATCGCGACCCACTGGTGCGTGCTGTCGTCCGCCTTCGATGCCCTGTCGAACGACTTCCGGGTGGTCATCCTCGAGGACTGCTGCGCGAGCTTCAGCCGCGAGATGCACGAGAGCTGCCTCGCGATCTACCGCAGAAACCCCCTCGAGCCGCTCCTGCGGGTGATGACGCTCGAGGCCTTCCTGGCGGAGGTGGCGGGGACGTGAGGAAGCTCAGCGCCAGGGAATTCGACCGGGCCGTCCAGAGGGCGATCCGGCGCATCCCGCCGCAGATCCGCAGGCACCTGGACAACATGGTCATCTCCGTCCAGCCGTGGCCCTCGCCGGAACTGCTCGAGGAGATGGGGCTTCCGCCCGACGAGCCCCTGCTGGGCGTCTACACGGGGGCCTCCCTCATCGAGCGCTCCCACTTCGACACCCTGCAGTACCCGGACACGATCCAGATCTTCCAGGGGCCCCTCGAGGAGATGTGCGAGACCCTCGAGGAACTCGAGGAGGAGATCGAGATCACCGTGGTCCACGAGGTGGCGCACTTCATCGGGATGACGGAGGAGGAGCTCGCCGAGCTGGGGTACGAATGAACCGACCCGCCCGCAGAAAGGGAGCCCGGCTGCGGCATCGCGCCCGTCTTCGGATAGAAAGCCCGCGAAGATCGGGAGAGCGGACGTGAGCAACATCGGATAAACGGGAAGGGGCAGAGGGGTCGAGAGACATGGCCAACACGATACGGACCGCAGCGCTTGCGGTGAGCGCCGTCATCCTGTTCTTCTTCGTCCTGTTCGTCGTCAACCAGACGGCGCAGGCGGTGGGGCTCGCCGACCGGGTGAGCCCGGCCTTCGGGACGGCCGTCCTGTGGCTCCTGCTCGGCCTCTACGCCGCGCTGATCCTCGCCGCCGCGGCCTTTTTCCTGCGGCTCCCCAGGCCCCTGGCACCGCCCGCGACCGAGGCGGAGCCGGAATTCTCGCGCTACCTGGAGGCCCTCCGGAAGCGCCTGGCCGCCAATCCCCGCCTCAGGGGCCATGACCTCTCGGACCGCGCCGGGATCGAGAAGGCCCTGGAAGACCTCGGCAGGGAGTGCGACGCCGTCATCCGCGACAGCGCCGCCGCCGTCTTCGTCAGCACGGCCATCTCCCAGAGCGGCCGGCTCGACACGCTCTTCGTCCTGACGGCCCACGTCCGCATGGTCTGGCGGATCGCCTCGATCTACGCCCAGCGCCCGGCGCTGCGGGAACTCCTCCACCTCTACGCCAACGTGGCCGCCACGGCCTTCGTGGCGGGGGAGCTCGACGAGGCGGAGATCGGCGAGCAGATCGAGCCGATCCTCTCCTCGGCGCTCGGCGCCGTGAGCCTCTCCGTGCCGGGCATGCAGGCCGCCGCGACCATCGTGGTCACCTCGATCCTCACGGGGGCCGCCAATGCCTTTCTCACGCTGCGCGTGGGGATCATCGCGAGGCGCTGGTGCGGCAGCCTCGTCGTCGCCGACCGCCGGGCGCTGCGCCGGTCGGCGACGGCCGAGGCGGCGAAACTCCTGGGTCAGATCGTCAGGAACGGCACGGCGCGCATTTCGCGTGCCCTCTGGGACGCCTCGAAGGGCAAGGTCGGCGGGGCGTTCTCGGGGCTCACGGGCTTCGCCCGTGACATCAAGGAGTCCCTTTTGGCCCTGCTGAAGATCAGGAAGGCCGAGGAATGAGGTCCGACGCGGCATGAGGCCGAACCCGGGGAAATCCGCAGCGGGCCCGGTCCTGGCCCTTGCCCTCATCGCCCTGATCTGGGGCTACAACTGGGTCGTCATGAAGGAGACGCTGCGCTACGCGGGGCCCTTCGACTTCAACGCCCTGCGGATGGCCCTGGGCAGCGTGTTCCTCTTCGCCTTCATGGCCTGGCAGCGCGAGCCCCTGCGGCCGCCCTTCCCCGCCTGGACGGCCATCCTCGGCCTCACCCAGACGGCCCTCGGGACGGGCCTCATCGTCTGGGCCCTCGAGACCGGCGGGGCCGGCAAGACCTCGATCCTCGTCTACACCATGCCCTTCTGGATCCTGCTGCTGGCCTGGCTCGTGCTGGACGAGAAGGTCCGGGGCGCCCTGTGGGTCCCCATCGCCCTGGCCTTCTTCGGGCTCGTCTGCATCCTCGAGCCCTGGGCCCTCGGGGGCACGCCCCAGAGCAAGATGCTCGCCGTGATCTCCGGGGTGTGCTGGGCCGCCGGCGCCGTCATCCTGAAGCTCCTGCAGCGCCGCTACCGCAGGCTGGACCTCATCCGCATCACCACGTGGCAGCTCATCTTCGGGACCCTTCCGCTCATCCCCGTCGCCTTCCTGGTGCCGTCGCCGCCCATCGACTGGTCGCCCTACTTCATCGGCTCGATCGCCTACAACGCGATCCTCGTCTGCGGGGTCGCCTTCCTGCTGTGGACCTACGTCATCGGCCGCCTGCCCGCCGGGCTGGCGGGGCTGGGCACCCTGGCCGTGCCCGTGATCGGCATGACGGGCTCGCGGCTCCAGCTGGGCGAGACGATCGGCTTCTGGGAGGGCTGGGGCATCGCCCTGATCGTGGTCGCCCTGGCGCTGCTGTCGGTCATCCGGCTGCGGGAGAGCCGGAAGGCGGACCTTGTCCCGGGACAGGACTGAGGGCCGGGAAGCCGTTGCAGGGCGGCCGCTCACCGGGGGCGCGTTCCGCCGGCCCGGCGCGAAAGCCCCGGGCGGAGAACCGTCAGACGCCCTGGGGCGGCAGGGAGAGCCGGGGATCGAACCAGGCGAGGACCCGGCCGTTTTTCTCGCGCGGGTGGGCGTGGGAGAGGTCGGGGACGATCTCGAGCGTCACGTCCGCCCCGGCGGCCCGCAGTTCCTTCTCGCCCATCTTCGCCCTCCAGGCGGGGAACATCCAGTCCTTCGCCCCGTGCACCCAGTAGATGCGCCGCCCCTTCGCGTGCGTCATGTCGAAGGGGGCAAGGATGCCCGAAAACGGGGCGAAGCGCGAAAACGGCGTTTCCGCGTCGAGGGCGCGCTTGAGGGCGTAGGTGGCCCCGTCGGAGAGCCCCGTCAGCAGGATGCGGCCGCGGTCGATGTTCCAGCGGTCGGCCGCGTAGGCGAGGGTCTTCTGCAGCAGCGCCGCGTCGGCGTCGGGCCCCAGGATCGACCACGTGATGTTCCGGGACGTGGGGCAGGCCAGGGCGAAGCGCCGGCTGCGCGCCTCGCGGAGCCATGTCCAGAGGAAATCCCGCCCGTGGCCGAATCCCCCGTGCAGGGCGACGACCAGAGGCAGCGGCTCCGACCCCTCCCGGGTGTCGGGGATGTAGAACGAGACGCTTCCCCGGGCATAGGGGTCGTCCTCGAGGCCGCCGTGGAAGAGGCCCGCGGCGGGGTTGGCTCCCGGTTCGGTCAAAAATTCGGCTGCGCGGTCCCGGAGGTCGGGCTCGAGGAAGTATCGGTTCACGGCGGGGGAAAGCGGGCAGAGCGGCAGCAGGGCCTCCTGGACACGGTGTATCCTCCGGCCGGCCTTCCGGAAGTGGACGAGCGAGGCCTCGGGCCCCTCGCCCTGCGTCGCCGTCGCGAGGGCCTCGAGGCACTGCGCCGAGGCGTCCAGCAGGGTCCTGCGGAGAGCCTCCCGGCCGGGCGGGGCGGGAGTCTCCTCCACGTCCTTCCGGGCCTTCGAAAGCCCGTCGGCGACCGGCGCGAACTGCGCGCGAAGCTGCGGCGCGATCCCGGGGAAATAGTGCCGCTGGGCCGACTCGAAGGCCTCCAGCGCCGCGACGAGCCGCTCTGCGAGGGCCTCGACAGCTCGGGGTGCGTCCATGCCCGTCTCCATTGCCTTTCCCTTCCGCTCGTCCGCGCCTTGCGAACGGCAGAGCCCGACCTCACCCTCCCCCTGATCCCCTGGCGTCGGGGGAGGGGAAACGAGGGGGCTGCCCCGATCCCCGGAAGCTGGCGCGAGAGCCGTCCTGGCGAGCCCTACCGGTCGATCGTGGCCTCGGAGACGTCGAGGTGGGCGGCGATCTCGATCCGCCGGGGTGCGAGGCCGGCCTCGGCGCCCCCCGCCTTCGGGGTGAAGTAGAAAACGTGCACGACCTTCAGGTCGCTCTGTTCCTCGCCGCTCGCCTGTTCCTTGTAGCCCCAGGCCCAGCCGTCCAGGCGGTATCCCCCGGGGTCGGCGAGCTGCCGTTCCGCCTCGCGGCGGGTGGTGTCGAAGGGTTTGACGCGGGCGATCTTCCGGACCCCCGCGATCTCCCGCCAGGTCTTGGCGGCGCGGGCGACGGAGCCGTCGCTGTTCAGCACGACCCGGATCAGGCCGCCGTCGCCGAGAACGGGGGCGCTTCTGCCGTCCAGGTCGACCTCGCGCCGGTAGTGGAGGATCACGCTCTTCTGGCTCCGGGCCACCTCGTAGGTCCGGTTGACGACGGGGACCGATTCGAGCATCATGCGGACCCCCTCGGGCTTCGCGGCGGCCTCGGCCAGGCCCATCTGCCGCAGGAACCGCTCCGCGCGATCGAGGTACTCTTGCTCCGGGAGGGGCCGCGCGGCCGGGTCGAATGACGTCGGCCCGATGAGGTGCACGGCGCCGCTTTTCGGGTCCACCCGCACGGCAAGCCCCATGGCCCCTTCGAGATCCGTCGAGTGAAGCGCCCCGTCGACCTGCCGATAGGAGAGGGCCCTGAGCGCATGCGGGAGCGGCATGGGCCGGAGGCTGTAGATGGGCGCCCACTGGGGGGAGCCCTCTTCGGCGGCCCTTTCGGCAGGTGCCGTCGAGCGGAAGGCAACGGGGTACTGGGCGTGGAAGTGGGAGATCACGAAGGGGCTCGGCGACAGGGAGAACGCCTCGTCGAAAAGGGCCGTCCGCTCCACGTCGGGGCCTCCCCGCGTGATGCACACGGGCACCGTCCCGCGGCGGCCCCCGCGAAACCCCTCGATGAAGGCGTCGGCGACGCCGTAACGGCCCGAGGACCGGTCGTAGAGATCCCAGACCCGGTCCGCATCCTCCGGGTCGCAGAAGGCGGCCGTCGAGAACCCGCAGGCCATCCGGAGACCCGGTGCGAGCACGGGACCCCAGCGCTCGTAGGCGTTCCTCGAGAGCACCGTGTCCTGCGTGCCGTCGAATCTCTCGGGGCAGCCGAACTCCGGCGCGGGCGCAGGGCATTGCCTGGGCCCGTGGGCGAACACGGCCGAGGCGCACTGCCAGAAGTACCGCATCCCGTCCCCGGCGCCCGTGCCGTTGCCGAGGCGCATTTTCCCCGGATCCACGACGTGGGACTCCGATACGCTCTGGGGGCACTTCACGGGGTCCTTCCCGTTGGGCGCGGCGAGCCACGTCTCGGGCGTGCCGTGCGTGGCGCTGAAGAAGAGGTGCGCCGTTTCGACGCCGTTGTAGCGGTCCGTGTCCCTGCCGGCGGGATCGAGCGCCGGGTCGTGAAAGAACGGCTCGGCGTAGCACAGCCCCTCGTGCATCGGGGTCTTCGACGACTGCGGGAAGGGGGCGCGCGCCAGGAAGTGCCCGGCCAGCTCCCGGGGCGCGCCGGGCGTGCCGGGGGCCGCCCGGACCGTGAATTCCGGGGGGCCGGGGAGGGCCGACCGTTGCAGGGGATGGCAGGAGGCGAGGGCCGAGGCCCCCAGGACGGCCATCACCCCGAGGGCGCATCGCGTGATTGTCCGCATGGTCATGAAGGGATCGGGCTGACGGTTATTTCTTCTTTTCGAGGGTTTTCGACTTGATCTTCTTGATCTCCTCCAGGATCTCCGCCTTCTTGACGATGCCCTTGCGGTCCAGGAGGTTCACGAGGGCCTCCGACAGCACCACTTCGTAGACCATCATCTCCTTGATGTCCTCGAACTGCTCCGGGTCCAGCTGCTTGCTCATGGCGGTTCCTCCACGATCGTCAATGGGGCCGCGGCGCCTCCGGCGGCCGCCCCCGTCCCTGTAGCCTACACCGGGGGTGAGGGCGATTTCAAGCGATGAAAAGGTCCTTCGTGGAAAAGTTCGGGTCGCTCGTCAGGTTCACGCCCAGGCGCCGCAGGCCGGCCTCGTCGCCCGGCGTGGGGATGTGGGTCATGTGCACCTCGCAGTTCTTCAGCTCCTTGAGCCGCTCGAGGGCAAGCTGCGCGGCCGGGTTGGTCGTGGAGCTGATCGACAGGGCGATGAGGGTCTCCTCGAGGTCGAGGCTCACGCTCTTCTCCCCGAGGATGCGCGTCTTGAGATTCCGGACCGACTCGGTGATGGATTCGGGCAGCAGCTTGATCATGGCCGGGATGCCCGCCAGGTGCTTGATGGCGTGGATGACGACGCTCGAGGCGGCGTGCAGCAGCGGCGAGTTGTTGCCCGTCACGATGGTGCCGTCCGGCAGCTCGATGGCGGCCCCGCAGAAGATGCCCTCGTCGCCCTTGTGCTGGGCCTGGGCCTCGCCGGCCGCCCGGCGGGCGGGCTCGACGACCCTGCGGGCTTCCGGCACGAGGTGGAAGTCCCTGAGAAGGAGTTCGGCCCGCTGGACCGTCTCGCGGTCGGCAAACCCCATGGCGTACTCGCAGCGGTAGCGGAAGTAGCGGCGGATGAGCTCCTGCCTGGCCGCCTCCCGGGTCACCCCGTCGTCCACGATGGCGAAGCCCGCGCGGTTGACCCCCATGTCCGTGGGGGACTTGTAGAAGGACTCGCCCCCCGTGATCCGCTCCATGATGCGCCGCAGGAGCGGGAAGGCGTCCACGTCGCGGTTGTAGTTGACGGCCGTCTCGCCGTAGGCCTCCAGGTGATAGGGGTCGATGATGTTGAAGTCCCGGATGTCGGCCGTGGCGGCCTCGTAGGCCACGTTGACGGGGTGCTTGAGCGGCAGGTTCCAGATCGGGAAGGTCTCGAACTTGGCGTAGCCGGACCGCAGGCCGCGGCGGTAGTCGTGGTAGAGCTGGGAGAGGCAGGTGGCGAGCTTGCCGCTTCCCGGCCCCGGGCCCGTGACGACGACCAGCGGCTTTTCCGACTCGATGTAGTCGTTGGCCCCGTAGCCCTCGTCGCTCACGATGAGGTCGATGTCGGTGGGGTAGCCCTTCGTGAAGCGGTGCGTGTAGACCCGGATGTCGCGCCGCTCGAGCTTGTTCTTGAACTGCCGGGCCGAGGGCTGGTTCTCGAAGCGGGTGATCACGACCCCCAGGACGCTGATGCCCCGGTTGCGCAGGTCGTCGATGAGCTTCAGGGCGTCGGCGTCGTAGGTGATGCCGAAGTCGGCGCGGATCTTCTTGCGCTCGATGTCGCCCGCGAAGATGCACAGCAGAAGGTCCACCTTGTCCTTGAGGTGCTGCAGCAGCCGGAGCTTGACGTTGGGGTCGTAGCCCGGCAGGACCCGGGCGGCGTGGTAGTCGTACAGGAGCTTCCCGCCGAATTCGAGGTAGAGGCGGTTGCCGGTCTTGCCGACCCGCTCGAGGATCTCCGCCGACTGCTCCTCGATGTACCTTTCGTTGTCGAACCCCACCTTCCCGGTCATCGCCGCCCCCTCGGGTTACGAAATGGTAACGGCGGGGACGTTAACGCGTTTCGGCTTTTTTGTAAAGGCCTTTGCGGACGTCCCCGCAGACCCTGCTGCGGGCGCCGGGCCGGGCAGGGCCCTGTCGGTTCCCCATCTTTCCGCTTGACTTGCCTGCGGAGAGTGGATAATTCTCAAAACCGGCCACCCCGGATGGATCGTTTGCCCTCCTGTTGCTGCCGCTCCTGTCCGCGGGCACCGCGTATCCGCTCTCTGCCGGGGTGCAACCCGTCGGCCGCAAGATGCTCTTTTCCCAGAGCCGCGTTTCGTTCTTTGTCCGCCTGCCGTAAATGGGGTATTTCACTCGGATGGATGCCGCAGCAAGCCGTGCCGGAAGGAGGGGTGTATGAACAAGACGGTCCTGGCGATCGCGGGAATCCTTTTCTCCGTTTCGCTGATCACCTATGCCGCCGCGAATGGAGGGGGGTATCAGAACCCGTTTCATTTCTTCAACAACTTTTTCCATTGGATCAAGGTCATCCCGGGGCCTCCCGGGCCTCCCGGCGAGCCGGGCCCCCCGGGGCCCGCAGGGCCGGCGGGGCCTCCAGGGCCGCAGGGTGAGCCGGGGCCGGCGGGACCGCAGGGACCTCCAGGTACCGCGGCCGGGATCCAGAGGGTGGTGTACGGCGCCGTGGACGCAAACGGCAGCATCATCCAGGGGAGCGGCTATACCGTTGATGCGCCGAGCGTAGGGACATGTTCGTATGGTGCGGGCGCGATCCCCTGCACGTTCTACTTCATCCGGTTCGTGCAGATGTTCGACAACGTTCCCGTCTGCACGGCGACGATTGCCGGAGCCCAGTCCTTCGCATCGCAGGCGGTGAGCATCGTGATCACGGGCACGAGCGAGAGCGCCCTGGGCATCCAGACCGGGGTCAATGTCCCCGGCGGCACAGCGGGGGGGAGCCTTCCGTTCAACTTCATCTGCGTCCAGTGACGGGGCCGTGCAGGACGGGTTGCCTGCGCGGGCGGCTCATCGGCGCAGGCCACGCAAGACCTGATGCAGCATGGGGGCGGCCGTCACCGGCCGCCCCCTTTTTTTTCGTTCTTCCGCCATGCGGGGATCGGAAACGGGGCGCGCCGCTCACCCGGTGCCGCCCGCCGATGCGGGCCGGCGGACGGCGAGGGTCACGTCCGGGATGGCGAAGGCGAAGCGCCCCGGCCTGCCGTTCTCCAGGGCCAGGGCGGCGGCGTTTTGTACGCGCGACATGCGCGGCTCGTAGCGCCAGCCCTCCTGCAGCCTCTTTTCCTCCGCGCGCAGTTTTGCCAGGGCGTAGCGGCCGAACAGCGGCGCGAGCACCCTCGTCTTCCAGCCGAAGGTCCCGTACAAATCCTGTAACAGGTCGTCCATCTTCCCGCACAAGCGCTCGTCGCCCCGGTACCACTCGCGCATGGCCCAGACGGCCCCGGCATAGGTCGAGCGAAGGGGTGCCGCATCCCAGGCGGCACGATCGCGGATGCGGGCGTCGGGGTGCCTGCCGTTGGCCTGCCAGCCCTTGAGCATCGTGCGGATCAGGCGGTAGAGGCTCGGGCCGTTGACCTCGAAGTCGCGGCGGAAGGCGGCGACGAGGTACTCCTCCTCGCGGCCGTCCCGGATGTGCGGGTGGCGGTAGTTGAAGCGGTACTGGCCGTGGGCGTCGGCGGCGGGGAAGGCCGATTCGGGAAGGAGCGTCCCGTCGCGGCGGTGCTGCTCGTAGAGCGGCGTGCCCGGGTTCGGGGTGTAGAGCATGAACTGGTGGAAATCCGTGTCGTGGCTCACGGCGTAGTCGATGACGGCCTCCAGGGTCTCGGGTGTGTGGTGTTCCAGCCCGATGATGGACGAGCCCAGGACGCGGATGCCGTTTTCCTGCAGCTTCCGGACGAGACGCCGCGTGTCCACGTCCTCGAGCTTCCGGTAGCGGCTGCCCTCGCCCTCGAGGCCCATCCAGACCCAGATGACCCCCAGCCCCACGAGCTGCTCGATCGAGTAGGACTCGAGCACCCGGGCGGAGCTGAAGACGTTGAGGGCCCAGCTCTTGCCGTTTCGCTCCATCAGCTCGAGCAGGCGCAGGGCCCGCTTGCGGTGCAGCAGAAAGTTCTCGTCGAGCACGAAGAACGACCGCACGCGGAGCGTCCGCTCGATCTGGCACATGACGGAGTAGAGCTCGTCGCCCGTCTCGTAGAAGTTGACGGACTTCCCCTTGCCGCCGAAAAGGGCCGACGTGGAGCAGAAGTTGCAGCCCACGGGACAGCCCACGGAGGGGATCAGGATGGCCGCCGTGCGCCCCGGGGTCTGCGGCAGGTCGATGCCGAGGATCCGGGCGCCGAAGCCCGAGTACACCATGGGGTGCCGGACGGGGGCCTTGACGTCCCCGCCGAGGTAGCGCCGGAACCAGGCGATCCCGTCGCCCCTGACGATATGGTCGGCGTCGATGATGCCCTCCAGTCCCTCGCGGGCGGCGATGTGCCCGCCCACGACAATCGTTGCGCCGGGGCGGTGCTCGCGGACCACCTCGCACATTTTTTTCACCTTGCCCGTGTTGGGGACGATGGAACTGATCCCGACGACGTCGTATTCGTGATCCCGGATCTCGCGGGTGAAGTCCTCGAGCGTCGGGTAGTCGAGGACGGTGCACGGGGCGTCGAGGTTGGCCTGCAGCATCCGCAGGGCGAAGGACGGGTGGAACATCCGCAGCGAGAAGCCCCCCTGGAGGCGCGTCACCTGGTTCTGGTAGAGCTCCATGGGGTTGATGCGGCGGCTTCCGTACTCGTCGTCCTGCGCGTAGGGCCCGAAGACGCTCGTGAGCAGGATGCGGGCCTGCCCGCCCCGGGGGTGTAAGGGATGCGATGGGTGCATGGGGTTCCTTTCTGCGGTGTGTCTGCGGGAATCATGCACCTCCCCGCCCGGGAAGGAAAGCGCGAATCGGGCTTTTACAATAGTTTTACACTGCGGGGTTTTCGGCAAAACGACTTGCCCGTTGACAGGGAAGGGGCCCCATTGTACCGTTGCGGTGCGGGGCGGGATCGCGCCCCGCCTGGAGCGTGCGCGTGAACCGGTTCAGGTGGTTCTACCATCCCGTCTTCGTCTTCGTGTTTTCCCTCGTCGCCCTGGCGGCCGCACTGGCCCTGTACATCTACTGGTACATCGAGGTCAGTACGGGGCTTGCGGCCGTCATCCAGCGCTACCAGCTCGAACCGTCGCAGTTCTTCGAGGTCCAGACGTGGGTCGTCATCCTGGTGCTCTCCATCCTGATGGCGATCATCCTGGCCGGGGTCTTCATCATCTTCATCTACAACCAGAAGACCCTGCAGCTCTACCGGATGCAGCGCAACTTCATCAACAGCTTCACCCACGAGCTCAAGACGCCCGTGACCTCCCTGAAGCTCTACCTGGACACCTTCGCGAAGCACGAGCTGCCCCGCGAGGACCGCCTGCGCTACATCGGCTTCATGATCCAGGACGTGGACCGGCTGCTGGACAACATCAACCGCATCCTGGAGCTGGCCCGGATCGAGAGCGGGAGCGTTCGGAAGGATTTCGTCGAGACGGACCCGGTGGACGCCGTCCGGCAGTTCTGCCGCCGCAACGCGGACCTGTTCCGCAACGCGGAGATCCGGATTCACGACCCGGCGCCGGGCACGCTGCGGGCCGCCGTCGTCCCCTCGCTGTTCGACATGCTGCTGATGAACCTTCTCACCAATGCCGTGAAGTACAACGAGTCCGGCGCCCCCGCGGTGGACATCCGGTTCGTCCCCCGGGCGAGGGACGTGCAGATCCGGTTCGAGGACAACGGGATCGGCATCGAGAAGCCGGAGCTTCGGAAGATCTTCAAGAAGTTCTACCGGGTCGGCTCGACGGACGACATGACGGCCCGGGGCAGCGGCCTGGGCCTCTACCTGGCCCGGCAGATCGCTAGGATCCACCGGGGAACGCTCACGGCCGAAAGCGGGGGCCGGGGCAAGGGGTCCGTGTTCACCGTGACCCTGCCGCTGCGGGCGCAGGCGGTCTGAGCGGGGCCGCGGCGGCACCGCGCGGGAGGA
>Ga0209407_1001134_pt1 | contig 29028 bp, 22 predicted proteins | sample AD_JPNHG3_MetaG_FD_184410 | JGI IMG/M metagenome (GOLD analysis project Ga0209407, IMG submission 184410) | Active sludge microbial communities of municipal wastewater-treating anaerobic digesters from Japan - AD_JPNHG3_MetaG (SPAdes) (version 2) | ecosystem: Engineered > Bioreactor > Anaerobic... | reverse complement strand
GGTGGGACAAAGACAACGCCGAAAATATGATGGCCCTGGGGGCCATATATCACAGCAGACTCTGGCAGGCATACTGGAAAGCCGAACGCAAGACAGGTTGAGCATGCCAGGATTTGGTCTCGCACACCATGATCCCCGTGTTGAATTTGTGTTTGCCGTTGTCGATTTCAACGACTATAATGCAGGTTTGATCGGTGACTTCCTGTTCCTGCATCTGGAACTTGAGCCGCAGATCGACAACCGGGATGACCTGGCCGCGCAAGTTGATCACACCCTTGACGTAATCGGGTGTCTGAGGCACGGCGGTGATCTCCATGTATGTAGCCAATGATTTCGCGGACCTTCAGAATCTCCAGGCCGAACTCTTCGTGGCCGAGGGCGAACGTGAGGTACTTACCCTCTTTACCCCGGCTCTCGGCCAGTGTCTCAGTACTCGCCATTTCTCTCATAGTGTCCCCTGTCAATAGAAGATGAAAGATGAACGCTTTAGCCAATCCGTGCCGATGCCGGGAATACGCCATGACCTATCTGCTTGAAGGCCATGCCTCTTCGACGGGATGCTGGATCACACCTATGCGGCCGTTGAGGATGGCGAATACCCGACCGTTCACATCCCCAAAAACATCCGCGTTTTGGAGACGCTTCTGGAGGAGATGGCTCAGGAACCGGAGGCGTTATGTCCGAGTGGCGGCCGCGCTGCGCGGATTTGAGCAAGGGCGAAGCGGCCCACCCCGGCTGGGTACGTTCAGGATGGAGGAGAATGATGGCCGCAAAGTACTCGGTTACCTTCCAGAGATCGTAAATCGCCGATCGCTTTTCGGGGAGGTCCCTCAGTGTCCTGGGAACACACTAAGCGCTACGGTGGACACGCACGGTGGGAAATCAACTTCTGGCAATGTCAAATAGCCCCAAGGGGATTCGAACCCCTGTTGCCGGGTTGAAAACCCGGTGTCCTAGACCTGCCTAGACGATGGGGCCACGGAGTATTTACTCCATACTGATCGCTTCGACCGGGCATTCATCCACGCAAACACCGCAGTCGACGCACTTATCAGGGTCGACCTTCGCATGGTCGCCGCTCATTGCAATGGCTTCGCTCGGACATGCCTCTATGCACGCCTCACATGCCGTACATTTTTCGCCATCTACTTTCGCCGGCATTACTTCTTCCTTTCGAATTGTAGGATTCACGTAAAAAGCGGGAGCATACAAAGTCCCCCCCGCGATTACAAGCGTTTTTTTCCGAAAAATCAACAAATTGCGGCCGCCGTTCCGGTGTCAGGGTGTTCTGCGGTCCCCCGAATGGGCCGGCTCAGCCCTTCTTCGGCTCGCCGGCGAGGGCTACTGCCATCCGGCGTACAAGGTCTTCGGAGTCGTATTCGGCGGCCCAACTCAGAACCTGCGCAAACTCCTTGCCTTGCACTTTGCTGAGGAGGACCATCGCCATCATTCGTACGGGCCAGCGGTCGTCATTGAGATTACTGGAAAGCACCCGTGTGAGTTCGTAATCTACTTTGCCGGCCAGCGTCAAGGCTTCCATCGTCTCGATGCGGACTTTCCAGTTCTCGTCGACCAGGCACCTCTTGACCGCATCTGCCAAGATAGGTCGGTCGACACGGATATACCGATAGGCAGGCCCCGCTACGGCCATGTAATCCTGTTCGATGAGCAGCCCGGCAAACAATTCCGCGGCCCGTATCTTCTGACCTTCCTGGCCGCGGGCCAGTGCGTCAAGCCGCTGCATCAGGTAATCACGCGTAAGCGCCACGCCGTGGCGCTTGACGGTACTTCGCACCGGCGGCAGGTCCTTTATTGCATTATTCACGCGGCCGGACGGCTCGATTACCGGGTCAAGGTAGACAATAAACTCCACATCCACCGATGCCTGCGGAAACGAAAGAAGAAGCTTTCGCAACCGCCCCGTCATCAGGTCCAGCGGAATGGACGTGTATTCGCCGGCGGCGACCGGCATGCTGGGCATTACGCGTGTGTCGATAAGCGCCTTGATGTGCTCGTTGAGATCACCCCTTACGTTGGCATCGACTCGAATGCGGCCAGTAAGAATGCCGTCATCGGAAATGATGAGCGGCTGGCTCGATTCATTGGTGATAACCAGATTCGCCGTCAGATCGCCGCCGTATGACAGTTCTGAGCCGCCGAGGTTAAGCTTTGCTGAAAATATCTCTTCCGGACGGCGAAACGCGGGCACGATGCGGCCGCATTCTTTCGCCAACCGGTCACGCACCAATTGGGGCGACACGGCCGGTAGGTACTCTGAACCGTGAGCTTCGAGCAGTTCGCGGGCCCTTGCGGCCGCCAGCGACGTTGGGTCGAGTGCGACGGCCTGCTTGAGCGTTTCAATACCTTTGTTGGTCTCCTGCGAAAGCTCGACTATACCGCGCGTCAACAGGGCGATCTGGTTGTCCTGGTTCTCTGTGAAAACAACTGCCAGATCGTACTGCTCCGTCATGGCCAGCACGTAGCCGAACAGCGCCCTTGTGTCGGGCCGATTCGGCTCTGATGTGAATGCCCGATTGGCCCAGGCCAGCGCCTGTTCGGTGCTCGGGTTGGCAAATGCATAGAACCAGCCTAATAGCAGCGCCGTCACGTCTCCGGCCTCAGCCTGCGAGCCCAACATGCCCGCAGCTTTGCGGCCTGCCTCGTCCAGGGTTCGCTGCCCGAGCTCGACATTGCCAAGGGATTTGGCAGCGAGTCCGGCGAGCGCCTCCACGCGGAGGTCGAAACGCCCGTTCTGGCGGGCCTTTGCGGCGATATCGAGGCACTTGGCCCGCATATTCGGCGCGTTGTAACACGCCAACATCCAAGGCAGACAGATTGTTTGCGGCAGACGGTCCTGCGGATGGAGATAGGCAAACAACTCCGCGGCGTATTCATACGTCTGCGCCGCTACGTCATAGATGCTCAGGCGCTGGCAGTATTCCGCGAACGCAAGCACGTTTTCCAGATCCAGTGGATTTACGTCCATTGCCAGGCGAAGACTGGTTGCGTAATCGGCCGCCGACAGCCCTCGCCCCTGCTTTTGCAGGATCTCATCCAGCCGCAGGAACGCACGTTGATTGTACTTGTTATAGTACCAGGCCTGCTGATAGTTTTTCGCTGCCTCGTCAAGGTTTGCGGTTTCAGCCACCAGGCCGGCATATTCAGCGATGATTTCCGATGCAAGTGCCGCATTCAACGGCCGCACGATGTCGAACAGCCGCAGCAACAGGTCCTGCCGCCCCTGGCGCGAATCGGTGGTCGACATAAAATAGCGGACGGACTCGCGGAGTACCATGAAATCGGACCGCTTGTCTGTATACTGTGCGAAGAGCCGGATCACCTCTTCGAGGTCTTCCGGGCGGCCCTGCCGGGCACGCGACGTGAGCAGGTCGGCCCGAAGGTATTCGGCGCGTGGATCGAGCCTGGCGGCTGCCGCAAGAAGCACTTGGGCTTTTGCCGCCACTTCGGCATCGCCTAAAGTTCCCGCTTCGCGGGCCATCTTGTGAAACGTTCCAGCTACAAGTGGTGAAAAGAGGCGTTCGGCCTGACCGGGCGTCTGCCCGAGACTTGCCCCATGACACACCAGCACAAGAGTCAGGATGACAATACAAAGGGATTTTCCGCTTGCCATTCAGGTCTCCAAGAAATTACAGCTACGACCGCCCGCCTGCCTGCGGCGGCCGACCCCGTTTACCGGCAATGATAGGCGAACCTGAGTACCCTCGGCTCGGCGAGCCGTCGATATTCAGCCATATCCATCTTCACAGCCTCTTCGTGTGTACCGGCCTGGAAAACGATGTATTCGTCTTCTTCGAGCGACTGGTCGATTATGGTCTCCAGGCCATACAGAGCGCCAAAGGGCGGCTCCGCCCCAAGCGCACAGTCCGGAAACAGTTCCGCCATCTCGCTTTCTTCGGCCAGTTCTACGCGGCCGGCGCCCAATTGTGCCTTTAGTGCATCCATGTCGATCTTGCAGCAGGCCGGAAGAACGCACAGGTAGTACGTCGAGTCGGCACGCACTACTACCGGTTTAGCTACATACATGCCCGGCACGTGCTCTTCCGCCGCCATTTGCTGCGCCGTGAACGTCGGACGGTGCTGAGTTACTTCGTAATCGGCCGATTTTTCATCGAGAAAATCGAGCACTTTCACGATACACCTCCAATCTCTGCGACGTGCCGCACACAGGCTGCGCCGATTATATCGGCGTCAAAACGGCACGTCAAACAGTACTAAAACCCCGCCTATTGTGTGCACACTTCATCGTCATTCCTTCTACGGGCTTATACGCCTGCTAATGACAAAGAGTTTACTTCTTTGCCCGCGGCAGAACCAGTGCCAGCATCTCGTTGCGCAACAATTTTGCGCTGAGGAGGTAGACAACGGCCGATAACGGGACAACTACCGCCAGTCTCAGCAGGTCGGACGCTGTTGTCAGGGGCAGGTTCCGCATGTACGCCAGCGCGCCCGCCGCCGCAAGGCCCATGATCAAGGTCCCAATAACGGTCTTGACAACGACGGGGCCGAGCCCCTGCAGAAGGGAGTCCCCATAACGCTTGCTCAGGATGCGAACAAGCGTAATGACTTGCAGATAAGAACACAAGGCCGTCGACAAGGCCAAGCCACCTGCCCCCAGCGGCCACAAAAGCACCAGATTCAGGATCACGTTAACCACAACTGCAAGTGCCGCCGTCAGGGCCGGCGCCTTGGCGTCCTGGGTCGCATAAAAGGCCCGCGTAGCGATGTGCTGGGCAAAGTAGCCGCACAGCCCGATCGAATAGAACGACAGCGTCCATGCCGTCAACCTTGTATCGTTGGGCAGAAACTCACCATGCTCAAATACAGCCGCCACCAGCGGCCGCGCAATCAGGATTGTCCCGACGGTCGCCGGAAGGGAGACGAAGATCGCCCCCCCAAAGCCGCGTGCGACCGTCCTGCACAAGCCGTCAAAGTCTTTCTTGGCCGCGTCGACGCTCATCACTGGAAAGATGGCCGTCGCCAGAGAGATACCCAACACGCCCAGCGGAAACTGATACAGCCGCTGGGCGTAGTACAGGTGCGAAACCGCCCCCCAACCCAAGGGGTACCCGCTGTCTCTTGAAAACGCAAGCGCCACCAGATCGTCAGCCAACGTGTTGATCTGTGTGACCGTCAAACCCAGCAGCATCGGTCCCATCATCAGGAGAACCCTTCGAAATGCCGCCGAGTAGACATCCCATGCAGGATAAAAACGGAACCCGCTCGCTCGAAGCGGCGGAACGTGAAGGAGCATCTGGGCCGCGCCCGCCACAAGCACCCCCACTGCCACATACAGCACCTGCTGCTCCGGGGGAACACCCAACTTTGTACCGCTGATCACTGTGCTGGCGATAATGATGATGTTAAGCAGCAAGGGCGCCGCCGCAGGTGCTGCAAAATGGCGATGGACATTAAGAATACCTCCGAGGATCGCCACCAGGCAGATCATCACCATGTACGGCAACATGATCCCGGACAGGGCCAGGCCAGTCCGCGGCCCGACGCTCAAGTCCGCCAGGCCGTAAATGCTCCAAATGATGACCTCGCCAATGATGACCAGACCCGTCAGAAACACAAAAAGTACGCTGAGGACCGAATTTGCCAGTCTCTGGGCCGCCACCGGATCGGCGTGCAACTGCTCGCTGTAAACCGGAATGAACGAAGCCGAGGCCGCCCCCTCGCCGAAAAGCCGCCGTGAAAGATTGGGGATCTTGAAGCCCATCGTCCAGGCTGTCATGAGCCACTCGGCGCCGAAATAGTACGCAAACGCCATGTCGCGCACCATGCCTAATACACGACTCAGAACCGTCCAAAACGCAATCTGTTGAAACCCTCTGATCATGAACTTGCTATCCTGCTGCTCACTTCACTCGATGACAGGCTCAGAGCGCATCCTGCATCGCCACCGCGACGACACAGGCGAAGACCTTTTCCGCACCGGCCTCCTTGAGCGTTTTGGCGCATTCGTTGAGTGTCGCATGGCTGGTTGTAATATCATCGACAAGGCAGATACGCTTACCTGAAAAATCATGGCCGCGCCGCACGGCGAACGCCCCGGCGACGTTTTTGCGGCGTCTGGCGGGCGTGAGCGTCCATTGACGCTGGGTATAGCGAATCCGAACAAGGTCGGTGCTGAACGGGGCGACATGCCGCAAACCAGCTGCAATCAGTTCCGACTGATTGTAGCCCCGCTCCATCCGCCGGCGCCAGTGCAGGGGCACCGGCACGAACAGGTCGATGTCATCGCAAAACCTACTTCCCTGCAGGGCCGCGTTGGCCAGGGTTCGCAGATGCACTGCCAGTTCAGTGCGATCCTGAAACTTGAATGCCAGGATCAGGTCCCGCAGCACATTCTCATACACGCCGCCCCGCACAATGCCGTCAAACTCGGTTCGTCGCCCGTCGCATTGCGCACAGCGCCCATCGATGATGGCGTACGGGCTGGCGTCCTTGCCGCATCCGGGGCAGTAATCGCCCGCCGTGCACGCCAGCAATTCGTTCCAGCAATTGCGGCACAGTCGTCGACTTGTCTCGGCAATTGCCGTTCGGCAACCGTCACACACCGCCGGCCACAAGAGATGATTGATCCCCTCCAGTACCAGCCGCCCCCAGTGTGCTGCGAGACGCCCCGCTTCGACGATCGCCGTTAGAGCCATCGAGCGCCCCTTCCCTGGCGATGCCCGCTCATTCGAACGCAGCCCGCGTTTATCCTATTGGCAGGTCTTGACCGGTGCGAGTCGTCGCAGTTCCTGCCCTGCCACACGAAGGGCTCCATGTCCGCAGCAATTCCCTCATCCCGTGCTATGCCATCCACACATCGAACGTTCAAACCAGGATTACCCATCACCGCACAAGAACGCCGCACGCCAATCGATACGCTACCATGCCATTGTTTCAACAGAACCTTGCTCCGGCGAAACGCTTACAGGGAATGCTCCTCCTCGGCTGGTCCCTGGCCGTTCTCTTGTCCTTCATCTGCGGCCGCCTCGGTGACCTCCATCTCGTCCTCGACGACCTCATCGGTTGTGACCGCAGTTGTTTCAAGGATTGTGTTAATCCGCCGCTTGACCCAGGGCAGAAGCGGCACATGCTCAATGCGTCTGATGACCCGCTTGCCCGAGGCGTCGAAGATCACCAGGTCGCCTGCCAGACAGACGACCAATTCGAAGAAATCCGGATAACTTGTGCGAATCCGTTTTGCACCGCGGGCCAACGAGTCGTCCATTCGTCCGAACTGGTAATGCTCGAATTCATTGTGCGTTATGCGCCACTTGCAGTTGAGCCGGGTCCACAGCCACATAACCGCATAGAGCACCAGCAGCGGAATACTCACAATCAGCCCGAGGCTGCCCGAATACTGGGGATCAAGATCGCGGAAAAAAACGTAAATGTCCTTGAAAAGCGTGACACCCTTTTCGCCCAACCACAACACCATCAACCATATCGCCACGAGCACAACGAGCCAGAAAATCGTATAGTTGCGGTTCAAATCCAGTCCCATGGTCACAACCACCAGCAAAAGCGTCAAACCCCAGATCCACGCCAGCACTTCCTGCGATATCCATTGGTAGTGTGACGGCAGCCACAAAAAAAATCCCATGAAAATCAGCGGCCACGTGAAAATAAACTTCGGGTAGGTATAAAATGTCACCTCGTGCAGCACTTTCGGTGTTTTCTTCTTGGCCATCAGTAGACCTCCGACTCAGTCATATTCCGCCAGTTCGTCGATCATTTCGATATAGGACAGCAGTTGAATCCGCGTCAATTCATAATGCTGCCTGAGCATACAGATGCGCCGCGTGTACCTCGGATGCCGCGCCATATATCGCTGTGCAGTTTCAACAGCCCGTTGCGGAGACACGTCTATCAAGCGCCTCAATCCGTGCCTATTGAGATAGCAGGCCGTCCGCACAGCCCGCCGCATTACGGCCTTTTCCGCCGCTTCGGGCAGGCAGTCGTCGATAAAGCGGTCCGCCGCCGCCAGGCAGTACCGCGCATCAGCCATCTTCTTCTCTACGACTGCACGGGGAAACACGCACGCCGGAATCAGCGATTCCAGTTGCGCAATGTCGCTCAAAGGGTCATTATCCAGCAGGCCCGCCGAGAATTCAACATCATAATCCAGCCGAAGCCGCATCGCGTTGGTAAAATCGCGCCCAAACATGCGCCATATCTGAAGGTGCGCTGCCGACCTGCAATCGGAAAATACCGATCGGAACAGGTTTCGACGGGCCGTCTGCAGTTCCTGCAGGGCCTGCTCGCCCCGCCGGGCGAAGGCCTCGCGCACGAGCCGATCGGTGTCGGGGTGCTTCCACAGAAAATCCTGCGCATCGAAGTACGCGGGCATCTCCTTGCCCACGTACCGCTCGTTCATCCGCACCACAAGTCCGCCAACGCTTGCGCCAATCTTCTTCATCGTCAGGCTAAACCAGATCGGATCCGGGTGTCCCGACAGGGCCTCGCGAAAACGCACCAGCCACGGAATGCCGACTTCCTCGTGAATCCCGCGGATCGTCCGGTGCCCGGCGAATTGTTTGCGGAGGACGTTGTCGCTTGCCGTGAGAACCGCCCCGTCATACCAGTCCTCCAGCAGCGAAAGGTCAAAACCCGTCAGGGCCTGCTCGACCTTCTGCGGCAGCGACTCGCGGATCGCATAACGCGTCAAAAGGACAAACCCATCCCTGGTGGTTTCCATACCCATGGACGGCAGGCGAGACTGTTCGATGGGGGTGAGAGACTCCTCCATGCAGCCGACTACGACTCCAGGAGGCGGTCTCATCTCGGCCGGCCACTCTTTCACCAGCGACTCCAATTGCCGGCGATTGAGCGTAATATCCTCTGCCAACCGACAGTCGCCGCCCAGAATGGCCGCTTCATATTTGAACACGCGATCCCACAGAACCTCCAGATGCCAGGCCATCTGAGACTTCTTTCTGTCTTCCATCAGATTCATCGCATTGGCATCTGCGACCAGGAGTTTTTCGGAGGATAACAGATTGGAGAGCCCAATCATGGCATTGCCAACGCCGAATGTCGACAAGGCGATCAATCCGGGAATCAGCGCCACATTCAACTTGCTGACATTGACCGCACCCAAGGCGAGGTCTGCCGCGATGGCGCCGCCCGCAAGAGCCGTCGCGACCGAGGTATATTTTATTCCCTTGCGCTTGAGCCACTTGCCTGCCAGGAACAGGATCTGCGCAACACCGATAACCCGTCTATATTCCTGCCACCAGACCATGCGACAAGATTAATTCTGCCACATCTGTAATACAAGCCTTATCTTAGATGCCAATCCCCGGCGACCGTTACATGAAGCAAATCTGACAGGATGGAACACAAGGTACAGGTGGAATGCTAAGACCGCAGCCCGTAGGTCAGGGTATCAAGAAACCAGTAGCCGTTGATTGCCACGGTCCGTCCCTCCGCGATTTCAATTGCCCGCCGGAATAACGGCCCGTCAGTGACAATCGTGTGGTACTCTCCGTTCTCGCCGCAGGGATCCACATTGTGCGCCTCGAGCCATGCCAGCAGTTCGTGATCCAGCACATGTCCGACCCATGTCCTGTCGAGCCGCTGTGAATCGGCACTAACCACGACCGCACGAAACCCCGCGTCGATGAAGTCACAGAACAACCGCCTGGGATCATGATCCCACAGCGGCAGCACCGCCTCAATCGACAGATCGCGGCAGACCTTCTCCGCCCAAGCTCGATTCTCAGGCACATAGATGTCCCCGAAGATCATGCCCCTCAGGCCCTTCTCAACGAGCGGCCGCAGCGCGCGTTTGAAATCCTCCTCATAATGCTCGGCCGACGTCCGATTCTGGACGAGTTCGAAGCCGGTTGCCTGCGCCTGAAGCTGGATCAGCCTCGCTTCCGTGCCGTGAAACCGCACTCGGCTGTAATCGTCGGAAACGGAATTCACCAGCCATCGCACGTCATAACCATCCTGGATAGCCTTGTAACATGCAAAGCAGCAGTCCTTGCCGCCGCTCCATGACACCGCATAGCTCATTCTGCACCTTGCGCCTATCTGGGATCATAAGCACTGTTGTCGGCCGACAGGAAGCCGGTGTCCTCGGCGATCAGGGCGACGCTCGCCGGGTCCGTTTCCCTAAACAGCGACTCCGTCGACGATGCACTGCCGTCGCACCAGCCAACGTTTGTCCGCCCGAGATGCCGATAGTGCTGCGTCCCGGCGTAGCGTTCGGCAAAACCGTCGCGCGGCGTCGGCCAAGGAGAACGCATGAATTTGTTGGCCCCGGATTCGAACCCGCCATCGCCGAAGATCGCAACAGCCGCAGGCATGCGCACCTCACTTTCCCGCGCCGACGGCACAAAAGCCGCCCCGCTGCCGAATCCGCCGATGTGGCTGGTGTTGTAGTTGTAGCCCGTGTACGGATCGTTGAGCCAGTTCGCCTCGCCGCCAAACGATGGACACTGCTGTATCCGCTCATTCGTTTCACCCTGCCACAACACGCCGGGGTTTACCTCTTCAGTACCCGCATCCCAGTTCTTGATTGACGTGAAATCCCACGCATACGACACAACCAATGCGTCACTGATCTGGTAGCAATATGCAATGGGAAAATAGCCGTCGTTGTCCTGGGTGTAAACCTTGCAGGCAATCATCATCTGCCGCAGGTTGCTCCGGCAGACAACTCCGCGCCCCTGCTGTCTGGCCACAGCCAGCGCCGGCACGAGCAGGGCCGTCAGAAGTCCGATGATCGCTATGACAACAAGCAATTCCAGCAAGCTGAACCCACGCACAGCACGTTGGCTCATAAGCACCTCCACGTACACACGAGCCAGTTTTCCGCAAGAACCGCCAGGTCCGCCATGTCTACACGGCAGTCACCGTTGACATCGCCTGCCGGGAACGGATGCTTATAATCGCCGCAGGCGCTCACATCCGCGACCGCATCAATCTCCGTCGTTACGGACGTCCGCGGGTCATCCTCGATGCGCACGTACTGTATCCATTGCAGCCCGAGCCTGCCGATGTCGAACCCCGTCCCCCCCGCGGAACCGTCGTATGCGTCTATCATCTGCGCGACATTCATCCCGTCGACGTTTAACTCCGGGTCCACCGGCCGCGTCGGGTCAAGTTCTTCCGCCCACACGTCGTTTGCCGAATCCCAGCGAAAACTCGCCGTCGGCGCGAAGCTGTCAGCGTAGGGCCCGTCGGAAAACGTATACCAGGTCACACCGTCCTGGCTTACTGAGACAATCCCGGGATCGCCATGCGTCACTCTTGTAATGACCGTATCCTCCGGGTTGCCGTTGCGCCATGCCGGCCCGCTGCCAATCGCCTGCATCGCATTGCCGAAGACAATAAAATCAATGCCGTACGGATTGTTGCGGTCGTCGGCCACCGGGTGACTGAATTTCAGCGTAAGCGACCCGCCGTTGCCGATCGAGACCACTTCGAAACTGCGAAAGGCCGGTCCGATCGGCAGCACAGGCACCGCGGCGCTCACCGGAATGTGCCATCCATCGCCGGTTGTCGTCACCGTCGGCCGCCCCAACGCCGCCGTTGGATCGTTAAACAGAGCACCTGTGATGAAATCCTGGGGCACACCGCTGCCCTGGACATATGCCACCACCTCCACGGCAAAGTCGTTCGGGTCGTAGACAAACGCCGCGGCGCGACAGGCCAACAGCCCGCAACCAACCAACACAACCCATTGTCTCCGGCCTCGCATCTTCAGGTCCCCTTTCACCCTGGAATTTTCACCCATCTCCGCTCTCGCCGCCTACCGTGCTGCTTGCCGCCGCACAAACATAACGCCCAATCCGACGAGCAACAGCGTCGCCGGTTCAGGAATGCCGGCTCGACCATAGACCCAGCCATCCCATGCGCCGTCAACCACCACCCTGTCCGAAGCCCCGATCATCGAACTTGCCCAGTTATGTCCCCCCTCTTTGGTCCAGTAATGCCACCAGTCCTCCCCGCCGCCCCACCCGGCGTTGGCGTGTTCCTCCCATGCGATCCCGTCGACAAACCGGCCAAATCCGAAGTCGTTCACCACGATCGTCAGCGGCGTTGCGTCGGCGACTCGCTGAATCAACTCCATGCCGGTGATCGACTCCTCGGGAAAACTCACCAGGAACTTCATGCTGAAGCCGTCCTTCCATTCGATGTACAGACCAGCGGTGTTATCACCTGAGCCGACTTCTATCGGAGTCGCCTGCACAATGCCGACACATGCCAGGATAACCACCGCCGTAGACAACATCTTTGCACTCATCCTTCACCTTCCTTCCTGAACAAATGAAACTCTTGTTTACGCGCCATTCGCGGCGGCCGATCGTCGCGCTGCGGCAGATCCGCGCGACAGTCGTGACGATCGACCCGTGCCGCTGCCCTGTTCGGGCTCGAATGGATATGGAGCAACTCACGGTCTCATCAGCACTGCCCGTTCCGCACGCCGGCACGCTGTGGCGCAACAAAAAACCGCCGCTCCCACGAAGGAAACGGCGGTTGAATTCGCCTGATACAGCCCGGCCGTACGCCCGGACCGCAAGAAAACCTGCGGCCCATGCACTCCCGGGGCGCATCCTGTTCCAAATCGCGAGAACATGACAATGCTTTGCGACGACAGGCAGGTTTTCTGACTTGCATCCTACCCCAAGGCCCCTTCCCATTCGCATAAGCAAACAGTGGGACATACCGCCTTGGGGACTTGCGATTTACACGACAATCTCATCGCTTCTCGCATCGGACGCTTACAGAGGCGCGACCGCCACGGATTTTCACCGTGTTCCCATTTACTTATCCGTAAGGCAAAGCCTTCGGACCTGACGTCGTATATACAGTTTTAAAAAGAGCATCACAATGGGCCGCTTTATACAGCCGCCCCGGCAGGCGTTCAAGCATAAAATAAAAATTTTCGCATGGTCCTCTTCAGAGCCGCTGCAGCGGGATAAACCGCCGCTCGCCGTGCACCCGGTCGCAACGATCCCCAGCAAAACAGCACAGGCTGCTGTGAAAAGTCCCACGTACTGCCAGTGTGCCTGTCACATCCATTATGGGACACATCGCAACCAAGCTTCGCTGACAGGTTTCTAACCTGTTTTCTTGCACCCGAACCTCATTTTCGCTATAAAAAACGCCGAAGTTACAGCGCGAAAGGAATACCTTCATGAAGCTTGCAACCTATGCGTATGGCACCGCCGTCACCTGCGGCATCGTCACAGACAAGGGTATCATCGACATTCGTTCCGCCTGTACGGGCAAGGTCCGCCCCCACAGCATCAAGGAAATTCTCATACGGGGCGACGCCTGTTTGAACATGGTCCGCGAACTCGAACACACGGTCAATACGTTTCTCGATCCGGCGGACGTCAGGTTTCTGCCGCCAGTGCCGCGGCCGCCCAAACTCATCGCGCTGGCCGGCAACTATAGCGAGCACATCAAGGAAGCCGGCGCCAAACTCGGCCTCAGCGAGTCGCCCCGCACGACAACGGTGCCGCGGCCTTTTCTTATGCCGCCGACCGCCGCGACCGCCACACAGACCGAAATCCCCTGGCCCAAGTACAGCAATGAGGTCGATTATGAAATCGAGCTGGCCGTCATGATCGGCAAGCACGCCAAGTGCGTGTCAATCGACGATGCCCTGCACCACGTCGCCGGCTACTGCATTGCAAATGACGTCAGCGCCCGCAGTGTCACGTTTTGCGAGGGCCGCACCAAGCGCCCGTGGGATGAATTTTTCGACTGGCTCAACGGCAAATGGTCGGATGGTTTCCTGCCGCTGGGCCCATGGCTGACCACCGCAGACGAAATCGCCGACCCCAACAACCTCGAAATGGAACTGACCGTCAACGGCCGCGTCCGCCAGAAGGCCAACACATCACAAATGATCTTCTCCGTCGCTGAAGTGATCTCCTTTGTCAGCCACCTCATGACCCTGGAGCCCGGCGACGTGATCGCCACCGGCACCCCGCACGGCGTCGGCATGGCCACCGGTGAATTCCTCCAGCCCGGAGACCGCATCGAATGCAAAATCCAGGGACTCGGTACGCTCGTCAATACCCTGGGTCCACGACCCGAGCAGTTCTACCGCCCGCTGGCTATGCCATAGTTGCTGCCGCAGCGCAGCAAAAAGGCGGCCGCTGTCGTGACCGCCCTGTATGGTTGAATCAGTGTCTGCCGGCTCAGGCCGACTTGTGATCGAGAAACCCTTCCAGCTTGCGCGACCGCACCGGATGCTGCAGCTTGCGAATCGCCTTGGCCTCGACCTGTCGTACCCGTTCGCGCGTAACCTTAAAGATCCGCCCGACCTCTTCAAGCGTGTAGGTGTATCCGTCACCGATACCGTACCGCAGCTTGATGATCTCTCGCTCGCGGTACGTCAGTGTCTTAAGCACGTGGTCGATCCGCTCCTTGAGCATCTCCTGCGTGGCGGATTGTACCGGTGAATCGACACTCTCGTCCTCAATGAAGTCGCCGAAGTAGCTGTCCTCGCTTTCGCCGATGGGCCGATCCAGGCTGAACGGATGCTTGCTGATCCGCAGCACCCGCCGAGCCTCCGCCACGCTCATGTCCGCCTCGGCCGCGATCTCCTCGATCGTGGGCTCTCGCCCCAACTCCTGCAGAAGATTCTTGCTGACCGTGCGCAGCCGGCTCATCGTCTCGATCATGTGCACCGGAATGCGGATCGTCCGCGCATGGTCGGCAATGGCCCGGGTAATTGCCTGGCGAATCCACCACGTCGCGTAGGTGCTGAACTTATAGCCGCGGCGATACTCATATTTGTCGACGGCACGCATCAGGCCAGTGTTGCCTTCCTGAATGATGTCCAGGAAGCTCAGGCCGCGGTTGCGGTACTTCTTTGCGATAGACACCACCAGCCGCAGGTTGCCGCCGGACAGATCTCGCTTGGCCTGTTCGTATTCCGAATAGACGGCCTCGATGGCCCGCAGACGCTTGTCGAGCTGCCGCGGCGTCTCCAGGACCAGTTCCTGCAGGCCGATCAACTCCATCTTCATCGCGGCAATATCTTCCTCGGTGTACTCGCGCGTCGGACCGGCGGCGATGATCGCTTCCAACTGATGCATCTTCTGGCGAATGCCCTGAAGCTTTTTCATCATCGGCTGGATTCGACTTGTGCGCAGGCTTAACTCCTCCAGCAGCGTCGCCGTCTTGCGCCGATTGCGATGAATCTGCTTGATCTCCTTCTTGGCCTCGCTGACACGCTGCGCCGACATCGCCCGCCGAAACAGTATCACGTTCTGATCCAGCAGTTTTATGGCCGTCTCCAGATTCTGCGGCATGCGGTTCTTTACAACCGACCGGACGAGGTTCTCCGTTGTGCTCATTTTCATCGTACGGTCAAACGGCAGGATGCCGTCGCTGACCTGCTGAAGGATCTCCACGGCATTGCGGGCGCAGTAGTCATTCTCCAGGACCTTGCGCCGGAACGCCAGCCGCGTCAATTCGATCTTCTTGGCCAGACTGATCTCCTCCTCTCGCGACAGCAGCGGAATCTCGCCCATCTGCGTCAGGTACATGCGCACCGGGTCGTCGATGCGACGGCCTTCGCTTTCGCTGAGCTGCTGTTCGAGGAACATGTCCTCATCGAGGCCTTCTTCCTGCTCTTCGGCCTCTTCCCCTTCTTCGGATTCGTCGAAATCCTGCTCTTCTCTCTTTTCCGCCTCGGCCTCATCGACGAGTTGAATGCCCATCTCGTCCAGCGTCATCAGCAGGCTGTCCAGCCGATTCGGCGTGATCGCCTCGTCCGGCAGTTCCTCGTTCATCTCCTCGTAGGTGAGATAGCCCTTCTTCTTTCCCTTGTCAATCAGGGCCTTGATCATGCCCTCTGCAAGGCGCGCCCGCACTGCCGGATCGGACGGATTGATTTCTTCGAGCTGCTCGCCGTCGCCATTGACGCCACCCGATTTACCATCGGCGGCGGATTCTTCGTCGTCCAGCACAGCCTCGGCAACCTCGGCCGGATCCTCAAGGTCCGCCACCGCCGTCTTACGTTGCGACTTTTTCACCGTACTCTTCTGCTTCTTCCTGGTCACCATACACAGATCTCGAACTTATCATCTCTTGACGCGCCCCCGCGTCGATCCGTCGCATCGCGTTCATGTTTCCGTCGGTGCACATCCATGCCGCCGATAATCCCTTCTATCGCCGCATCAGGCCCGGGGTCCGCTGCCCCCTTTTCCTTTGGACGATCAACTCGGCGACCTTGAGCAGATTATTCTCATCGTCATCGCTCAGCCGCCGCTTAAGCTCAGCCTTCTTTATTTCCAGCCGCCGACCCTCCAATACTCCGACGGCATCGGCCAGCCGCGCTGCGAAGTTGCCCTTGGCCGAACCGCTCTGTTCGAGTTCGACCGCGATCGCCGCCGCCCGCTCCGATTCGATACACACAAGCACATCGGCGATAGTCGCCGTCTCCTGGCCATCGAGGGCCTCGGCAATCGCCTTGGCAATCTCGCGAAGCGGGCCTTCGTCGAAATCCGTTATGTCAATTCGGTCCCGGACCTCGTTGAGCAACTCCGGCCTGCACAGCAGCACCTCCAGCACTTCTCGCTGCACCGCCTGTCGCGGATTAGCCGTTACCACCGCCACCTTCTGATTAGGCACATTGACGCCGGCCCCTCGGCCTGCTTGCCGCGCCAGCCGGGCCAGCAGCCGTACCGTTTCCGCCTCACCCAGTCCGATGATCCGCGAGAGCTTGGTGCCGATCAGTCCTTCCGCAATCGGGTCCCTTGTCCCCGATGCCATGGCCGTCGCCACCGTCCGCAGATAATCTTCCATAATTCGCCGGCGGTCGGCCAACGTATCACTGCCGGCAAGTCCCAATTCAAGCCGCTGCCACTTGTATTCCATTACGTCAGTGGCGCTTTGCACAAGCCGCACAAATGCCTCGCCCCCCTCGCTCAATATGTAATCGCACGGGTCCTTCCCTTCAGTGACGAAAGCCAGCTTGATGTCGATCCGCTGCGACAGACAGACTTCCAGTGCACGGTTGGCCGCCTCCATGCCCGCCACGTCGCTGTCGAAGACCAGTACGATTCGCTTGGCATACCGCCTCAGCACCCGCGCATGCCCTTCGGTAAAACTCGTCCCGAGCGTCGCAACCACGTTCGCACAGCCCGCCTGGTGCGCCATGATCGCATCCGTGTACCCTTCCACGACCACCGCCGTACCGTCGATCCCGATCGCTTGTCGCGCCTTGTCCAGTCCGAAAAGCGAATGGCTCTTGTCGAATAAAACCGTCGCCGGCGTGTTCATGTATTTCGCCGGGTCGCTGCCCAATGTTCGGCCGCCAAAGCCGATGACACGGTTGGTCACATCTACAATCGGAAACATCAACCGATTGCGAAACTTGTCATACAGACTGCCGTCGTCTCGCGACACCACAAGACCTGATTGAAGCAAAAGCGCATCGCTGATGCCGCGAACACGCGCCGCCTTGAGCAGGTTGTCCCAGCCGTCAGGGGCCAGACCCAGCCCCCACGCCTTCATCGTCTCCTCATCGATCCCCCGCGAGGCAACATAGTTACGCGCCGCTGAGCCGCCCTGTTCAGCAAAAAGCGATTGCACGAAGAACTTCTGGGCCCACGCATTGACCCGCGCAATCATCGCCGGATCGCCCTGGGCCGCGTTTTCCGAACCTTCACGCCGCCTCTGCCGCGGGCTGGGCAACCGAATTCCCCTCCGCTCCGCCAGCCGCTTCACCGCCTGAACGAATGTCAACTGTTCCCGCATCTGAACAAACTTGATAACGTCCCCACCCGCCCCGCAGGCAAAACACTTAAAAATCTGCTTTTCCGGGTTGACATACATACTGGGGCGATGATCGGAATGAAAAGGGCACAAACCGACGAATTCCTTGCCCCTTTTATGAAGGGTCAGGTGCTCGGAAATGACTTCTATAATATCGCTTGCCTGCTGAACGCGACTTATGGTGCTATGATCAAAGCTAACTGGCACTCCCGCTCCGTCTTATCTTTAACATACAAGCTTGGCACATTGCTTCGCCATCCCTGACGCATGGGTCATTGGCGTTAAAATACCACCCTTAAAAATCCGCTTAAGCAACATCCGCCGCATGGTGGGAAAACAGGTGGATATTAAAGTATAGGACGAAGTATTGAAAAGTCAAGTGAACCCCAGAAAACCGGCCTAAGACACTGAAAAACGCGGTTTAAGAGCCCTATGGACAGCTTGCGAACTAAGACAACTTAGCCACAAAGCCGCTCAAGTTGTGCGATATCGAGCCTGTCAAGCCGGTCGACGACAATATCCGCATGCGGCCGCAGATGCCCGGCCGAATACGTGTTCGTCACCGCCACCCGGCGCATCCCCGCCGCTGCGGCCGCCTGCAAGCCCCAGTGTGAATCCTCTACAGCCACGCATCCCCCCGCCGACAGGCCATCTGTCCGGCCCTCGTTCAGCCGCCGCAGTGCCAGCAGGTATCCCTCCGGGTCAGGCTTGCCGTGCCTTACGTCGTCGGCCGTCACTATTGGGCTGAAAGCCCCGGCCAGTTCCGTTCCCGCCAACATGAGATCGATATCCTTCCGGGTTGCCCCCGAACACACCGCCATGGGGATTCCAGCCTCTCGCAGGCGACGTACGAACTCCACCACTCCCTCAATGATCGCGGTCTCCTCCTTCGCCAACTGGTCAAAAATGGCGGTTTTTTCCGCCACGATCGCCGCCAATTCGGCCGCATCCCACCCCATCCCGTAATCGGCATTGACGACCTCAGCATTCTCACAATCCGTGAACCCGAGGTACTTTTCCCAGTGCACCTCCTTCGGAATGTCCACCCCCCGCCGCTTGAGGGCCTCATGCATCGCCTTGTAGTGCAGCAGTTCGCTGTCCGCCACCACCCCATCGAAATCGAAAATCACCGCCTGCAGCATACACATCCGTTCTATGCCGGCTCCGGCACGGGGCCCACCAGCGCATCGTATTCGCTGAATGACGTCTTGTCGCCGCTGCAGATACGCGCTGCCAACGAAGCAATCTTCGGGGCATTGCTTGTCACAAACCGCCGCGCAACTACCGCCTTGCGCCGCGTCATCGGCACCGTCTGCACCTCGCCGTTGCCCCTGGCTCGCGCCACCGCAACATCCATCTGCACGCTGCTGGACGCCTGCCCGCAGAACAGATATCCGATGATCAGATCCGTTGCAATGTCCACTATTGCTCGCCCATACAGGTCCATATAGTCAATGCCCTGTTCCTTGACGTATGCAACCGCCTTCATCAACTGTTCCGTCCCGGCAGCCAGTATCTCTGTGAGATCCTTGACCGTGTCGGCGTATTCCGCCTCCGCCAGTTCGGCGATGTACTTCTCGAACGCCCCTCCGCAAACGCCGCGCACCGCCGCCACCACCTGCAACTGGCTCGTCCCTTCGTAGATCGTCGTGATACGCGCATCGCGGGCCAAACGCTCACATGCATAGTCCCGCATGTACCCGCTGCCGCCTAAAACCTGGATGGCATCGTACGTTACACGGTTGCACATCTCCGAACATACGTACTTGCTCATCGGCGTCAGCATCGCCGCCTGCCGCTTGATCTTCCGCAGGAGGTTCTTGGCTTCCTTGGCCTTGTCCTTGTCGGCCTCCGGATTTTCCGCAATCTTCGTCAGCCCGATCTCGATATCGACAATGCGACTCGTTTCATACAAGAGCGCCCGCCCCGCTTCGATGGCAATCTTCATGTCGATGAGCATATCCCGTACGGCCGGCAGTTTTTCGATGGGCCCGCCGAACTGTTCGCGGCTGGCCGCATAATCTCGCGCGACACGATAGGCCGCCTCGGCGATGCCCATTGACTGCCCGGCAATCCCGATCCGCGCCCCATTCATCAGGCTCATCACGTATGTCACCAGACCCCGCTGCCGCTCACCGATCAACTCGCACGGCGTATGATCGAAGAACAGCTCGCACGTCGGCGACCCATGAATGCCCAGTTTATCCTCCAGCCGCCGCACGGTCACCGTCGGACCGCGATCGCACACAAACAGGCTCAGGCCCAGCCCGCCGCTGCGGTCCGGCTCGCTGCGCGCCAGGACTAACAATACCTCGCCGCACCCATTCGTAATGAACCGCTTGACCCCGTGAAGCCGCCACTTGCCGTCGGCATCCTGGTATGCCCGTAGCTTCACCGCCTGCAGATCGCTGCCCGCATCCGGCTCGGTCAGGACCATCGCGCCGGTCACCTTGCCTGCAGCAAAGTCATGAAGATACTTCTGCTTGATCTCCTCAGAGGCAAAGGCGTTGATCGTCTCGGCAATCCCCTGCAAGCCGAAGATATTCATCAGTGACGCATCCGCGCGACTTACGATCTCGATGGCAATCGAGTAGATCAGGTTCGGGAAGTTCAGGCCGCCAAACCGATGCGGTAGGGTAAATCCCATCACGTCCGCCTTCGCCAGCGCCCGAAGCGACTCGGCGACGCCCTTGGCGTAACTCACCGTCCCGTCAGCGTTCAGCGTGTTGCCCTCGCGGTCTATGCCCTCGCTTCGCGGCGCGATGAAGTCGCCGCTCAACTGGCCCAGCGAATCAAGCACCAGTTCATAATTGCGGATTGCCTCCTCGGCTGTCGCCGGCGCATAGTCCACAGTTCCGGCAAACCGGAACCCTTCCTCAATGTACTCGGCCACGGTTGCCAGATCCAAATGTTTGAACAGAAACTGGATGTCTTCATTGTCCCTGAAAAAATTCGCCATATCGCTTAGCCCTTGTTCCCTGGCCCTTGAATAGTCAATAGTGTGTCTGTGTAAATCCGTGTAATCTGTAGATATATCAAAACTTCTTCACAACCCGAACTAAACCTTCTCCCTAACCGCCTTGATCAACATCGGCACCACCTCATTCAGATCACCAACGATCTTGTAGTGTGCCAGATTGAAAATCGGCGCCTCGGGGTCATTGTTAATCGCGATGATCTTTTTGCTCTCGCTCATACCTGCCTGGTGCTGAATCGCTCCGCTGATGCCCACCGCCACATAAAGGCTCGGACGAACCGTTGTACCCGTCTGCCCTACCTGGTGGTCGCGATCTATGTAACCCAGGTCCACCGCTGCACGTGTCGCCGCCGGCGCCCCGCCGAGACAATGGGCCAGGTCGTAGATCAGCTTGAAGTTTTCCTTGCTGCCGACCCCCGCCCCACCGGCCACAATTACCCGAGACGCCTTCAGATTTACCTTTCGCTCCCGAATCTCCTGCCGCAGAATCTCAATCGGCAGGTCGGCCGGCTTCAAGACCACCTTTTCACGCACAACCTCGGCCTTGCGCGTCGTATCCGGCTCCGGCATCGGCATGACGCCTTCGCGCACCGTCGCCATCTGCGGCCAGCGATCGTAGTTGATGATCGTGGCAATGATATTGCCTCCGAACGCCGGCCGAATCTGAAACAGCAGGTTCTTGTACACCTCACCGGTCTTCTTGATCTCATGATCGCCAATCTGTAAATCCGTGCAGTCGGCCGTCAGCCCCGCCTTCAGATTGCTCGCGATCCGCGGCGCAAGATCCCGGCCCACGGGCGTCGCACCATACAAAACGATCTGCGGCCGGTACTTGTGGACAAGTTCATCCATCACTTTGGCATACGGGTTCGTCTGGTAATGCTCCAGCAGCGCATCCTCCACCAGATATACCTTATCCGCCCCGTAATGGCCCAGTTTCTCACAAAGCCCTGCGACATTTCGCCCCATCAGCACCGTGGCCAGCTTCACACCCAGCTTCCCGGCCAGTTCGCGGCCCTTGCTCAACAATTCCAACGGCGTATCCGCAAGCTGTCCGTCCCGTTGTTCGGCGAAGATCCAGACTTCTCCGGCGGTGTTTACATCGATCATAACAGAATCCCTTACAGTCCCCCCGACTTCTCGTCTTGCATGAATGAGCGAAACGGGTCCGGCCTCCGCCGCTTACCCGATCGTGTGATCGTTAATCAACTCGTGAACCATCGCGCTGATGCCCGCCGGCGTGGCTTCCACAACCTTGCTTTCCTTGGCCTCCAGCACCACGCTTTGAATACGGTGCACCTTCGTCGGCGACCCGTCTCGGCCGCACCATGCGAGGTCCGCCCCCAGGTCGTCCAGGTCCCACTGCTTGATAAGCAAGCCTTTTTCCTCAAGCAGCCTGGCCCGCTGCTCGACATCGCCATTACTCGACGCTGCCAATTCCGCCAGAGACGTTGCATCCTTATACTTCATCAGGCGCTTGGCGGCCGCCACCCGAGGCTCATTGGCCTCGTCAATCACCGTCACCAGTACCGGAAGCGATGCTCTCACATCCTGCCAGCCGTTGCCGATGTTCCGCCGGGCAACCAGCGTTCCGCCGTTCAGCTCGATTATCCCCTCCAGGTATGTGACCTGCGGAATCCCCAGCTTCTCCGCAACCTGGGGGCCCACCTGGGCCGTATCGCCGTCGATCGCCTGCCGCCCGCAAAGCACAAGGTCGTAATTCAGCTTGCGGACCGCACAGCTAAGGATGTAGCTCGTCGCCAATGTGTCGCTCGCCGCACACCTGCGGTCCGTAATCAGAATGGCCTCGTCGGCGCCGCGATACAATGCTTCGCGCAACACCGCCGTCGCCGCAGGCAACCCCATCGTGATCACCGTCACCCGTCCGCCGTAGCGGTCCTTAACGTCCAGCGCCATCTCCAGCGAATTGAGGTCTTCCGGATTGAATATCGCGGGAAGTGCCGCGCGATTGACGGTCCCGTCATCGTTCATTGCCCGACCGGTAATCCGTTTCGTGTCAGGCACTTGCTTCACTAAAACCACACAGTTATAAGACACTACACGCTCCTTGCTCTCTCAACTAACGCATCTTCGCACGTTGCAGGTGCGATAGTCTACCGGCTGTGCCCCGCAAGTCAACCAAAAAACCAACCCTCGCCACGCTGCGCAGCATAGCACAGTGGTGTACCCTCGGTCCCTGCAAGAGACTCAACCATTCCGCCTCAAAGGCCCTGTCAATCGCCCAATAGGACGACAAATCGCTCAGTTTCTGCTTGTGTTTGCCCTGAAGACCCACTACAGTGTTCTGTCTGATCTTAGAGGATCAACAGGAATCCAAGATGTCGACAAAAGCGTTCCGAGTCCTGGTCGGGGCCGTCAAGGATACCGACCGCGGCCTTCTCGCCCAGACAATCACGCAGGCCGGGTTCTGCGAGGAAGTGGTTTGCGTGCCGCCGGAAAACCTCCCACAGCAACTATCGCAGCGGCGCTGCGATGCCGTCGTGCTCGATTGCACCGGTGTCGGAAACATCCTGGAGAACACCCTGCAAAGCATCTCTCCGGCGCGCGTGATCTGCATTGTCGAAGAAGTCCAGGAAGAACTCATTACGGCGATACTGCAACAGGGCGCCGATGTCCTCGTTAAGGACAGCGATGGCATTTACGTGAAAATGCTGCCCCGGAGAATGAAGGTCCGGCTGAACACCCTTGGCCAGGCGGCCGCCAACGCCCGTTCCGAGATGGATCCGCTGCCCAGTGAATACGAGCTGCTCGCTCAAAGTCTCTTCGAGCACTCGCCCAATATGATCTTCATCAATGTCGCCGGCCGGGTCGTCTACGTAAATGAGAAATGCGTCGAGATAATGGGCTATGAACGAGATGAATTCTACTCGCCCGACTTCAATTTCTTGAGCCTCGCTACCCCCGAAAGCCTCGATGTCATCAAGAACAACTATGCGCGTCACCTGCGCGGCGAAGAGGTAGAGCCCTACAATTACACTCTCGTCACCAGGGCCGGCCGCCGCCTTGAGGCTGTCATGTCCACCAAGCTTATTCAGTATCGCGGACGGCAGGCCATTCTCGGCATCGTCACCGATATCAGCCGTCGCAAACAAATCGAAGAAGAGCTCACCCGGGCCCGCAACGAACTTGAACGCCGAATCGAGGAGCGAACCATAGAACTCGTTAAGACCAACGAATCCCTTCTCACGGAAATCAAGGATCGCCAGCGAGCTGAACAGGCCCTCCGCGAAAGCGAAGAACGCTACCGTACCCTCTCCTCGCTCATCTCCGATTACGCCTACGCGATGTGCTGCGAAAATAGCTGCGCCCTCGAGTGGATCAGCGGCGCATTTGAAAAAATCACCGGCTACAGGACCCATGAAATCGCCAGCATGGACGACTGGCTCAGGGTGATTCACCCCGACGATGTCCCCGCCATCCGCGCCGCCACTGAACGGATAGCAGCCGGCGACACCTTCGAATGGGAGTACCGCATTCGGACCAAGGATGGCCGCATCCGCTGGCTCCACGACCACGCACATCCGGTGCGCGATGAGCAGACGGGGCGTATCGTCGCAGCAGTCGGCGCTGTTCGCGACATCACCGAGCGCAAACAGGCTATCGAGGCTCTCAAGGAAAGCGAATTGAAGTTCAAAACCTTATTTGAAAATGCCGGCGGCGCTATTTTCGTGGCCGATGCCGACACCGGCCGGATCATCGAATGCAATCATGAGGCCGAAAAGCTCACGGGCCTGCCGCGACACAAGCTCATCGGGATGCACCAGACGGAGCTTCACGCACCCCATCAGGCCGAACTCTATAGACGCAAGTTCGAGGCAAACGTTGCCCGGGGCGGCCTCTTTAACTTCGAATGTGAGGTGCAGCATGCTGACGGCCATACCATACCGGTCTGGATTTCGACTCAAATCATGTTGCTCACCGAGCGAAAGGTCATCATGGGCCTCTTTCTTGACATGAGCGCCAAGAAACGTGCCGATCAGCAGCGTATGCGTCTCACCGAAATACTCGAAGAAAAGAACCGCGAACTCGAAAGCATCATTCATGTCGCCAGTCACGATTTCCGCACGCCGCTGATCACCATCTCCGGATTTGCCGGCGAATTGCAGCGCAGCTGCCGCCAACTGAATGACCTGCTCGCGTCCGGCCGGCGGGACAAGAGCGTCGAGCAGCAAACGCAGGCCATCGTTTCACAGGACATTCCAGAAGCCGTCAACCTCATCAGCGCCAGCGCCGCCAAACTCCATGCGTTGCTGGACGGTCTGACGCGGCTGGCACGCTTCGAGCCGCCGGGGGACGAAATGGCGCCTGTGGACATGAACGCGATGCTCGCAGAGATCATCAAGATGCTCACCTATCAGGCCCGCCATCGCGCCGTCGAGTTCCGCCTCGAGCCGCTGCCCGAGGCCTGGGGAGACGAACAGCAACTCAGCCAGGTCTTCTCCAACCTGCTTGACAATGCAATCAAATACCTCCATCCGGACCGGCCCGGCCTCATTACCATCACCGGCCAGCGGGCCGATGACCATACCCTCTACTGCATCCAGGACAACGGTATTGGTATAGATACGAACAACCTGCCCCATATTTTCAAAATGTACTACCGCATCGACCCCAAACAGGCCGAAGGCCAGGGCCTCGGCCTGGCTATTGTCCGCCGGATTGTCAGCAGGCACAACGGCAAGGTCTGGGCCGAATCCGAGGAAGGTCAGGGGAGCCGTTTCTACGTGGCACTTCCCAATTCCCCGACCTGATCACCGGATAGGTCCCTGATTTTCGTTGACATCCAGCCGGAATGAGGTAAACTCTGACGGCATGGCGGTTCGAGCGCCGCCGGGGATTTGCGCATTCATTTGATAACGAGGTCGCCATGAGCATCAAAGTATTGCTGGTCGATGACCACGAGATTATGCGAGAAGGCCTGGTAGCTCTTCTGCGGCGTCACCCCGAGTACGAAACAGTCGGTCAGGCCCCCGACGGACGCGCCGCCGTCGAAATGGTCCGCAGGCTCTCGCCCGACGTCGTGGTCATGGATATCGAAATGCCCAATCTGAATGGCATCGAGGCCACCCGCCAGATGATGGAGGTCAACCCCCAGATTAAAGTTATGGCGCTGTCCACCCATTCGCGGCGATCCATGGTGGTCAAGATGCTTCAGGCGGGCGCTGCCGGTTATATGCTCAAGGAATCGGCGTTTACGGAACTCATGGAAGGCATCAGGGCCATGACCGAGGGGCGAACGTACCTGTGCAGCAAGATTGCCAAGGTCGTATTCTCGGATTACGTAAAGATGCTGACCAACCCCAAGTGGGCCGGCGGTGACAGCCTTACATCCCGCGAACGGGAAGTCCTCCAACTTGTTGCCGAAGGTCATACCACAAAAGAAATCGCCGGGATCCTCCATCTCAGCATCAAGACCATTGACTCGCACCGCGAGCATATCATGGAAAAACTTGGCATCCACAACATTGCCGGCCTCACCAAATACGCGGTCCGGGAAGGCCTTACTAGCCCTTGAGCGCAACTCTTGTGTTTTAGCATTTCCCCTGTAGCCGCCTTTAGGCGGTGCCCTGCCCTGAAATGGGCAACTTTCCCCACGGAATTCAGTGTTTTTACGGCGAAAGCCGCCCCACCACTACGACCGATATACATCATATCGACTGGACAGAACAGGCATCGGGTACATCAAGAGAGCAGAGGACAACTGACGGAAACCTGGTAAACGCGTTGTGCGCGCCAAACAAAGACTGGCACTGACGCGGAACGAATCGCTCACAATCCTCCTTACAATGGTTTTGCAGTTTTGCAGTATGCAATCCAAGGTTGCCCTGCGGTGGCGACCTTGGATTGCGTCCATCAGGATCGTCAGGAGGTGTTCGTTACCGCAGCAGATATCGTGAACCAGCAGGCCGCAAGAGTTAGTCCCTGATGTTCATTCAAGGAACATCGCCATAATGGCCCCTGAAACGTGTTCGACAACTTCTGAATCTTCCGGAACCAGGCATGCTGACATTCTCGTCGTCGCAGCGGACAGCCGCGTCCTGCAGCGTCTTTGCAGCCTGTTGGGCGACCAGACACGCGAAATGCACTTCGACATCCGTACCGCGAACACGCTTGCGGCTATTCGGCAGACTGCGGCCGACTGGCGGCCTGATGCCGTTCTCCTCGACCCGCGGCTCCCTGACATCGCCGAGACTGAGGCTGTTTGCGCAGTTCGCAGTACTTTTCCGGATGCGGCGGTTATCGTGCTGCTGCCGCCATCCGATTGTGAGTTTACAATTCGTATCGTTTCCGCCCAGGATGATGCCATCATGACCCTCGGCGAGGACCTTGCCGACACCATTTTACCCAGCCTGCAGCAGGCACTGGCCATGCGTCATGCCCGGCGCTGCTGCGAACAGCTCGGCAAGCGCGTCGAGGCCCTCCGCGACCAGCTCGCCCGCAACCAGGCCGCACTCGCTGAGGAAAGCGAACAGCGCAGCCGGCTCGAAGCTATGTTCCAGACCCACCGCACCGACTATCTTGCCATCCTTGACTCGGCGCCCGCCATGATCTGGTATATAGACCGAAACGGAACCATTCTCCGCGCCAACAAGCGCGCCGCAGAGTGCGTCGGTATGCCCGTCAGCGACGTTGTCGGCGCCAACTATTACACGCTATACGGCTGGCAGCACCAGATAACGCCGGACGAAGACCACGCCATCATGGAGTCGAACTGTCCCCGATGCGGCATGATCGTTCACACCGAGATGCAAACCGGCTGGCGGTGGCTCCGCATCGACAGGATTCCCTGGACCGACTGCGACGGCGCCGTTACCGGGATCACCATTTTCGCCACCGACATCACCGAAGCCAAAGCAGCAGAAGAACAACTCGTGGCGGCAAAAGAGCAGATCGAGCGCACCAATGCCCAGCTTCGAGCAGCCGCCCGGGAGGCCCAGACCTATGCCGACCAGGCCATCGCTGCAAACCGCATCAAGAGCCGGTTTCTGGCCAGTGTGACACACGAACTCCGCACCCCCATGAACGCCATCATCGGCTACAGCGACCTTCTTGCCGAGGAACAGCTCTCCCGCGAACAGAAACAGTACCTCAGCATCATCCAGCGGTCCGCACAAAACCTGCTGGCCCTTATCGACGACGTGCTGGATTTTTCCAAGATTGAGGCCGGCAAGCTCGACGTGTGCATTCGTCAGTGCGATCCCCGTCGGGTGCTTGTCGAGGTTTACGACCTCATGAAACAGACCGCCCACGCCAAAGGCCTCGCCTTCGTTCTGTCGGCTTCGGATTTACCCGCTGTGATCACGACAGACCCCGGCCGCCTCCGTCAGTGCCTAATGAATCTCGTAGGCAATGCACTGAAGTTTACCGACACTGGCAGAGTAACTATACAGACCGCCCTCGCGGGCGAAGGCGCCGATGCCATGCTTCGAATCGACGTGTGCGACACGGGCATCGGTATCCCAAAGGACAAGCAGCAGTATATCTTTGAATGCTTTGTACAGGCCGACACATGTGTTTCGGCTGCCCGCGGCGGCACCGGCCTGGGGCTTTCCATCACGAAGCGACTCATGGAACTCCTCGGCGGCGCCGTCGAATTCACCAGCCAACCTGGTAAAGGCAGCACGTTTTCCCTCCTTCTACCAGTACACGGTCCCCGATCGCCGGTTACCGACATCGAATCCGCCGCCAACGGCACCAACTCTACTGCAGAAAACTCGGAGAACGGCCGCTACTTCTCCGGCACGGTCCTTCTTGCCGAAAGCGAACCGGCCAATCGCCTTCTTACGTACCTAATGCTCACCCGTGCAGGCCTTCGCGTCGACGAGGTCGCTGATGCCTGCAGTGCCGTCCAGAAAGCCTGCCAGACGACCCACGACCTCGTCCTCCTCGATACCGCCCTGCCGCCCCCCGGCGCCAACGAGGTCGTCCGCCAACTGCGGTCCGCCGGACTCAAGATGCCCATCCTCACCCTTTCGACCGATGGTACGCCCAATGGTCACGAGGCATCCCTCAGAGCGGGTTTTGACGGCCGCCTTGTCAAGCCGTTCACCCGCAAGGACCTTTACGACCTTCTTGCCAAATTCCTCCCCACCAAGACCAAACAGAAACAGAATTAGCCCAAGTTCCGCAGTTGAGGGGTGAAAACGTTGTTTCTGGCGTAGAAACGCCAAAAGTTTTCACTACATCTGCCTCAAGACGGCTTGGTTAACGGCAGGTTTTTGGGCAGATTCAGGCCCAGTCGCTGGAGCAGGATGGCCTGA
>Ga0209407_1001127_pt1 | contig 29151 bp, 25 predicted proteins | sample AD_JPNHG3_MetaG_FD_184410 | JGI IMG/M metagenome (GOLD analysis project Ga0209407, IMG submission 184410) | Active sludge microbial communities of municipal wastewater-treating anaerobic digesters from Japan - AD_JPNHG3_MetaG (SPAdes) (version 2) | ecosystem: Engineered > Bioreactor > Anaerobic... | reverse complement strand
TGTGGTGAGCCGCCGCAAATTCACCTCACTCCGTCGCCTACGGCTCCTACATGAGGTGAATTTGCCATTATCTGCTTAACATCTTATTTTTTGAGGGTTAGTGTCCAAGATCATTGACAAGTGTACAAAACACATCAAAAAATTTTTCGTCTAAGTCTTGACAAGGTATGCCGTTTGTGGTATAATAATAAAGCTGATTCAAAATGCGGATATGGCGGAATAGGCAGACGCGCTAGCTTCAGGTGCTAGTCGGGGCAACCCGGTGCAGGTTCAACTCCTGTTATCCGCACCAGCACAGTGCTTGTGCCCCCGATTCACGGGGGCACTCGTTTTACTCGTTTACTCTGTACGGAATTGTCAGTCTGCTTTAACTTACGGCACTGTCATCTATTTTGTACAGCTTACACAAGATCAAGAGTGCTGTAGCAAAGGTTATGAGGGAAAGGATCAGAAGACTCATAAGATTTGCTGGATACTCTTTTTTCATTTCTTTTTTAATCCGATCTCAATAATTGAACTGCTGTTCATCTCAGTGCTTATGTCTGTTGATGGATTTTGCAGTATGTCGGACACGTTTTACAGCAGTGGAAACACTGCACTAAAAATTACAAATATTTTTTCTCGCAGTATCGGAATCGGTTCTGCGGAATGTACTAATATCGGCTTTATGCCGATATTTATTAAACTACAAGTTAGTAAACACTAACAGTTTAGGAGGTATCACATTGACGTGGATTTCTGAAAATATCATGTCCATAGTGCTGCTGCTTGTTGTCGCATTGATCATTTTTTTCATCATACGCAGCAAGGTCCGGGAGAAAAGATCCGGCAAGGGATGCGGCTGTGCAGGTTGCAGCGGATGCGCCGCTAAAAATAAAAAATGTCAATAAACCGGCGGACTGTGTCTGTACGGTAAGAATACAGGAGGAGAGCTATGAAGTTAACAGAATCGGCTGCGGATACGCAGGGCACAATAATCTCGGTTGGAGGAGACGATCATTTTATGAATCGTATCACCTCCATCGGTATCACGGAGGGAACTCCCTTTCAGACAGTGAGGAATGACAAGAAAATGCCTGTACTGATCTATCTGAGAGAGACACTTATTTCGCTTAACATGGCGGACGCTGAAAAGATCGAGGTGAATGTAAGATGACCGGTAGTATCGCACTTCTCGGACAGCCTAACTCAGGCAAATCCACGATATACAATAACCTTACAGGTGCGCGGCAGCACGTCGGCAACTGGGCGGGCAAGACCGTCGAAAAAAATGAGGGTACATATACTTACAACGGAACAAAGTATACCGTCACCGACCTTCCCGGAAGCTACGGTCTTTCAGGCAATTCCGATGAGGAGATCATCACAACCGACTTTATCAGATCAGGACAGAGCGCCCTCACTGTCGTTCTTGTGGACGCTTCGCAGCTTGAAAGAAGTATGTTCATGCTTGCGGAATTTGCACGTCTCGACAAACCTGCTGTTCTGGTGCTCAATATGATAGATGTTGCACAAGGTATCGGAAAAACAGTCGATGCAGATGCGCTTTCAAAAAAGCTCGGCATCCCCGTTCTGCCGTTCAACGCAACGGATACAAAGGACTATGACAAGCTGAAAAAGCTTATCGCTGATGAGTTGAAAGCTCCGCATAAACTGACCGCCGTAATGCCCGCAGAACATAACGATATCAAGGCAGACAGTCAGGCGAAATTCGACTGGGTAAGCTCACTGCTTTCCGATGTTACAAAGTCAGGCAATGCGGTCTACAAGATGTCAAAATTCGACCGTGTGCTGACAAGACCTATCCTCGGAAAGTTTATTTGTATCGGTGTAGTACTGCTGGCATTCTTTGTTGCAATGTTCATTATGGCACCATTTATGAGTATCGGAAAGATGATACCGATAACGCTGCACGATCCGATTGACGATCTGCTGACAGGCTGGAATGTCCACCCGTGGATCGCTTCCATTTTCAGCACGATGCTCCCTAATGTCTTGTTCTTTGTAATTTCGATGGCAAGCTTTGTGTTCGGCGTGCATATAGTATTCGGTTTTCTTGAAGAAACAGGCTTTCTCGCCCGCGCTGCGTATCAGTTCGACGGACTTCTTTCTAAGCTCGGACTACAGGGCAAAGCTATCTGCCCGATGCTCATGGGCTGCGGCTGTACCATCGGCGGTGCATGCGGTACCAGAGTCATGGACAACTGGGGACAGCGAATGCTTGCCATGTCCATTGTCTGGGCTATCCCCTGCGGTTCCATCTGGTCGATCATACCTGTCATCTCGGGAATGTTCTTCACATGGAAGCAGACTCTGCTGGTTCTGGCAGGGATACTTGTCTATGTGGTCATTACCATGATCATCGTTTCCAAACTGTTCAGCAAAAAGCTCGCACCTGTCGAGACACGGAGCGGCATGATCATGGAACTGCCCCCCTATCATAAGGCACACTGGAAGCACATCATCAAAGAAGCTTTCTTCAAGGCTTGGGACATTTTCAAGCGCGCATTCGGCACAGTAACACTGGTTTCAATTATTTTCTATGTGCTCTCGTTCAGCAAGGACGGCAATGTCGAACACAGTCTGCTGTACCGTGTGGGAACGCTCATTGAACCGGTGACACGATTCTTTGGAATGGGCTGGCAGACATTCATGGCATTTGTCAGCGGTGCGTTTGCAAAGGAAGCTGTCCTTGGTACGCTGAATGCGGTCTTTATGGAGAACAATTCACTGATTGATGCGGCATTCTTTGCAAAAACAGCCAAGGCGGACACCGAAATGCTCGGCACTGCTATGAAAGCGGTCGTCTCACCTGCAGAAGCTCTTGCTTTCATGTTTGCCACGACCTTCAATATCCCCTGCGTAATGGCGCTCTCTACGACCTACAAAGAATCTCACTCGCTGAAATGGACAGCAAAGGTCGCGCTGTTCTATATCTGCAATGCACTGCTGCTGTCATGCGTGGTATATCATGTCGCAAAACTGTTTATGTGACGGTAAGTAAGTTAACGGATACCCATATAGAAATTTTGCCCCTAAGCATTTCAACGGAAGTGCTTCGGGGCATTTGTTTTTTATTCGTCTGCAAAGGATAAAACTGTTACAGTTTATTTCTGTATCAATGTAAATATCCACGAAATTAATGCTGCAAACAAGGGATAGCCTATAACAGTACCAATGATTTTAGTAAGCCATGTTTTCTTATGGATATATGGCATCAGATCTTCTGTTCCCGGAATTAACCACGCTTTTGTATGTCCTACCCAGTACCAGTCTATAAATACACGGTCAAACGACCCACATAACAAATACATAATAGTCAACTGAATAAAGCCTTCAAAAAAAGTATCTGCACCATTTACGCAGAATACCATTAACGGAGCTGCTATAAGAAGTACCAGCATAAAGAAAAGACCGGAAACAGTATGATTTCGTTTGATCTGCTTTTCTGTAATAAGACCTAACTCTACAACACGATCTTTTACCGGCTGCTCATAGTAATGAACGCCTCCGACTGCACCATTTCGTATATTTATGACACATACAAGCAGTAAAACAAAATTAAGTACAAAACTTTCAATAACAGCTAAAATCATATAAACCCTCCATTAAATCCCGATTTCTATTAGTAACAGTATATCATAATGATTATGAAATGTCAACGAAACTGCCGTGGTACTTCCGATCTTGCATAAGCATATCTGCCGAATAATATAGTGATGTAAATGCAGACTAAATCCATGTCCGAGGCTTTACTTTTTCTACAGGATGTGCTATAATTCTGTTATAATAAATGTGTACTCAATAACCGCCTAAAGGCGGTTATTGCCCCGAACTTTGTTCGGGGAGCACAAATTCTTCATAAATTATTGAATTTGCGCGTCGCATTTCTTCATGTCAAGCTCATTTTGCCCTTTCGTGCAAAACAAAGTGCAGGAAAAATCTTCTATATTATAAAATTTTCTTGCACTTTGACAACTTAAAATCGGCTAAAACAAGCTGAGATAGCCGATTTTAAGTTGTTGAGCAGACATTAATAAAAGCATTTGTCCTAAAACTAATATCAGGAAAGAAGATGAAAAAATGACCAGATATCAGAAGATGTTACAGTCAGAAAACGTTGAAAGAGCTTTGAAACGATATCATACTGATAAGGCTGTACTTGATGCCGATTCTGTTACTTTTCAGCCGATCGATGATATAGACATGGGCGATCGCTATCTTGTATCATACGATATGCCCGTAATTGTACCGATCTCTGAAATATTATGGATCAGATTCAAAATGATGTTCGGAAAGACTCATATGTTGACGCTTGTTTCCGACGGCTATATGCAGTTTTTGCTCGTTGAGGATGATAACAATATCGATACTATAGTTAAAATGCTCTGCCAGCGGAATAAGAATCTCATTTACGGCGATAATGATGACCTCTACGCCTTATTAGATGCTGACTTCGGGGAGTTTCGCAAGCTGATAGCGCTTCACCCGAATGAAAATGCTGCTGATATAAAAGTTGATCCTGCATTATTGCCCGAACCTGAGGAGGATGTACAGGAAACTCCTTCAACCGCCGCTCCGGACTCAGAAGAAGATGAAACGCCTTATATTCCGCCAGAAGAACAGGATCTCGATTCTGTTACCGTCCCCGAAGATCTTCCCGTTGCAGAAGAAATGGAGCTGTTTCTTCATCTTGCAAAGACCTACCCTGACGAAGTATATCTCACTCTATACAAGCCTGCTTCTGCTTCACGTATCGCCGAATTCGAGACACGTAACAATATAAAGCTCACGGACGAATTAAAAAGACTCTTTTTATTTACGGACGGATTTGAAGTTTCCGCAGGACACATAACTATCAATTCCCTCGATCTTATCGAAAGAGATCTTGCCGAGGAATGGGAGTGGGGAGATACAAAGAACTATGTTTGCATAGGTGATATGATCGGTGACGGCGAATTGATTCTCCTTGATGCTGACAGCGGAAATATCATTACAAACGATCACGGCGAAGAAACGGATTACGGCGACCTGGTAACACTTCTTTCCGATGCTGTATCGCTTTTCCTTGATGGTGAGTTTGATGATGAAGTATTAGATGACTATATCAACGCAGACTGACCTGCGAACGAACCATCATCAGCGTTATTTCAAACTGATACAAACTGAGCAGTCCTTCGGGACTGCTTTTTCATGCCCTGATGCAGGAAGCGCACCGTTTATCGGCATAATAAGAAGCAGCCTTCCCCTAAAGAAGACTGCCTCTATCATACTTTCCGTTGAAGAACAACAGACCGTACCAATACTTTTTATTCAACTGCTATTCTCTTGCCGTTTAACGAGTAAGAGCACGGCAGTTTAGTTATTATCCTTGCATCCTTCTGCTGGATAGCAAGGGCATCCATAGGCGTTATACCGTCGCCGTTATCATAAACATCTGCGCTGAGAACTGCTTTTTCCGAAAGCGGATACTTGTGGCTGTTGGCTGTATACTGCAATATGCTCAGGGCATCTGCAAGACCGACCTCGCCGTCCTCATTAACATCTCCCATAACTATCGAGAGCTTCTTGTAGCCTTCACCTATATCGGCGGCATCTGTCTTTCCGTTAAAGTCCAGATCAGCAGATATATTGTACTCTCCATCCTGAACCACATAGCTTCGTAGCTCTTTGATGTCATCCTGAGAGAAGCTGCCGTCGCCGTTCATATCGCCTACTACTGTGTTACAACCAAAAAGCTTTGTTCCCTGGAATCCATGAAGCTGTGAAGGCTGTTTCACCTTCCAATTATCATGCACTCCCCCAGGCTGAAGTATCTGCTTATCCGATACCATGAACCACTGGTAACTGCTCATAAGGTCGTCCCATGTAGTATCAACGTGGAAATACTTTCCATCCACCTTGACTATATTCCATGCGTGACCGACAGTCTCAACGTACTCCGTTTCTATGCCCGCTTCATGAAGCAGCAGGTTATATGTCTTTGCGTAGCCCTCACAAACAGCTATTCCGTCCATAAATATCGAAGAATCAACATGGTTTTCGGGAAAATCGTCGTCTTTAAGGTCATACACGGTGTTATTTACTATCCAGTCGTGAAGTACCTTCACCTTTTCCGCATCGGACATGTTCTCGTTGGTATATTCCGACACGATATGAGCGGTCATATTTGCTATCCATCGGTCGATGAAGCCAACTTTCTCGGCCTGATCAAAGTTCTTTCTGATAAACTCATCCAGCCCCGTAGCGAAATCTATACCGTTTTCGGCTAATGCATCGATACCGTTTATTTTCATAAGCTTATCGCACATATTGAAGCTGTTGCCGCTTAATTCCGAATCAGTTGAGATGCTGATGCATTCAAGTGCAGTACAATCCTCAAAGGCAGACTCGTCTATCACTGCTTTTTTCTTTAGTTCCAGTTTCTTAAGTGCGCTGCAAGATATGAAAGCACCTTTTCTGATCTCTGAAGTACCGTTAACGATCACAGAACTGAGTTTTTTACAGCTGCTGAAGGCTCTTTCTCCGATCACGTTATTGCCATTCGGCAGTACAAGTTCACTGACATCTGCGCCTTCAACAATACACAATTCGGCTATATCAGGCGAAAAGACCAGTTCATCCAGCTTCGGTGATCCGGGCATACCCAGTATTTCCACATGAGAACCCGAACCGAATCCCAGCTTCTTTACGCCCTTTATCTTTTTGCCGTCAAAAGCGCAGTTTCCGGGAAGCAAAAGTTCACCGCTTCCTATGTTCAGTGTGAACATGTCATTATAACTCCTATCGGATGATCTGATATACCTGTTGATAGTTGCAAGCCTTTTAGTCCCTACTTCCTTATTGAACCTCATTGCGATAAAGTCGCCTTTAAAAACGAGTTCGTCAACATTGCCCGTCAGCGACAGATTGCTCAGTTCGGTCACACCTGAGGGTATCACAAGCTTTTCAAGGTCGGCATTCTGGAAAGCATAGCCTATTTTCTCAACTGTTTCGGGTATTTCAAACTCCCCTGTCATGCCGCTTGGAACAAGCACAAGTTCTTTTCCGTCCTTGGTGTATATGCATCCGTCCACCGACTTGTATTTCTTGTTGGAAGCACTTACTGCAAGCGAAGTTATACTTTTATTTGTGCCGAGAAAAACGGTTTCAAAATCATCGAAATCGTCGGGAAAAACCAGTTTACCGCTCTTTTTTGGCGGAACGAGTATCAGCTCATTAGTTCCGCGCACATAGGGAACGCCGTCCGAATCATAATATTTCGGGTTATCATCATCAACGGTCACAGCTTCAAGAGAATTACAGCCGAATAAAAATCCGTTTGCATCGCCGCAGATGTCCTCGACTGATGCAGGGATATCAAGTGATATCAGTCCGCTTTCACTGAAAGTGTTTTCGTCCATAGAAACAAGAGTGTCAGGAAGCTCTATCTCAGTCAGAGCCGGACACGCCTTGAATGAGCTCGAAATTTTTTCAAGACCTGATGGCAGTTTCACACTTTTAAGCGAAGGACAATCGTTGCAGATAAAAGCAAGTTCTTTTATAGTATCGGGGAATTCTATCGACTCTATCGACATTGTGTTGAATGAAGTTCCTCCTATCGTTTTCACAGGAAAGCCTGCTATTTTTGAAGGTATGACCACATCATTCATGTAATAATTTTTTTCTGTTCCGATTATCTGAACATATCTGCCTTCAACTATAATATATCTGAGCCCGTTATATGTGTCCGCATGATACATGGAATAGTCGCTGATCGTTTTAGCAGGAAGATCAAATTCATCTATTCTCTGCCGCGGATAAAAAAGCACCGTATCTGTACTTCTTTCGTAAGGTATGCCTTCTATATCATAGTAATTCTTATTGTCTTTGTCGATATAAACGTGGGTAAGGAACGGACACTCCCAGAAAGCGCTGAGATTATTGCCTAACCTGTTATAACCGAGATCCTCGGCGGAAGCAGGTATATTGACTGTTTTTATCTTAGAATACGCAAAAGCTCCTCCTCTTATCTCTCTCACATTGCTTCCGAGTTTTACATCTTCAAGATTCAAACAATAAGAGAATGAATCATTTCCTATATATTTAACGCTGTCAGGTATGGTCACTGAAGTAAGATTAGTGAATTTGAAACAATCGTTTATAATTTCAACGCTCTCAGGAAGTTCTATTTCCTTAATAGAAGGGCATTTCGTAAAGGAAGAATACATTTCCCTCAGATTTGCTGAAAACTCTATTGTTTTCAGCTTAGGGCACTCTTTAAAACAAGAATTTATATTTTCCAGCTTTTCAGGCAATACAACCTTTTCAAGAAATGGACACATATAAAATGAGCTGCTCAAATTTGTTATATTATCGCCGAGTACTATAGACGTTATCGGTTCGGGACCTGAACTCATAACATTCGTAACAGGGAGCCCTTCTATTTCATCGGGGATAACTATATCCTTTCCTGCCTCACGGGTAAAATGCCCGATCTCTACATGCCTTGCTTCGAACTCTGTTTCGGGAATAATGACATACTCTAATCCTTCATAAACACCGAATATAAATTCGGATTCTGCTTTAGATAAATAGAATTTATACCTTTCCTGTTCATAAAAATCACCGTACTTTTCGTAATATTCACCGTTTTTATTATATTCATCACTCTTTTTTGTCCATTCATCATCCCATTCTTTCTCCAACTCATCTATTACGTAATATGGTCTTGAATTTATGAATCGACTTATTATCCATTTTAGTGATCCGTCTTCCGAATAATATCTCTCGTCTGCATATACTGACATTTCTTCAATTGATTTCATAGAATATGTAAAATCTTCAATAGAATAATGTGCATCATCAGAAGCTAAATATTCTTTCATCTCTTCATCATAAAGGATACTGCTCTCATCTTCCGAAAAAGCCTTCATCATTGTATCATTTGGTGTAAAAGGTGCTAAGAGTGTTATTGCTGTAAACGCAGCCAGTAGTTTTTTTATCATTTTCTTTTCCCTCTCCTGCCGTCCGATGCACCGAAAATGTGTGCTATCATTCCCGACTTATCAGAAAGCATAATAATATATTGTATTATAACATATTATTCCAAACAAGTCTACTCATATTTTGTTAACATTAAATAATTAATAGTATATCTTTTCTCTCAAATAAAATGTTAAGATAAAAAAAGAAAGCAGCCTGCGTAAATTTCACAGACTGCTTTCGGTCAATAAAGATTTTTAATGATGAGTTCAGAGCCGCACAACCTATTCCGTTCAAGTCTTACCTGTTTCTCTACAAAACGGTGAAACCACGGCTTTTATAATATCACGAACCTGTTCCGTTGTATCTTGTTGCACCGAACATCCAGAGCTTGTAGCTGAGGAAAAATGCGATGATGCCAACTATCGGTGAAAACCACGTCAGCAGCGGTACACTGTCGGGACGCAGTATAACAAGACTCGGATAATATGCGATGAACGCAATAGGTATGATAAATGTGAATATGAACTTGAATACGGGACTGAATATAGTTATCGGATATTTTGCGTAGTCCTTGAACTTGACCGTCAGGTCGAGTATATAGAAGGAATTCTGTATCCAGAAGCATGTAGCCGCTGCCGCATTCTGCAATGCGACCATTACCATAGATGCCGTAGCTATGAATACTATCAGCTTCAGCAGAGCGATAAATGTGAAAGGTATACCGAGGTGACTCCACGCATAAGCGATAGTACCTATACCAAAGGCAAGCTGACCAAGTCCCTTGATGTCGATACCTCCGACTGGTAATAGAAGAACAGATTTATCGGACGGAAGCAGTACTTTATGAAATCGCCAGAATATACGTACATTCTCAGGCTCCAGTTATTATCGAAAAGACACTGAACGGGAGTCATTGATACCAGTGAGAAGCCGTAAAGGAAGAGCATCTCGTAGTAGCTCCAGCCGTTTATTGAAGGGAAGTTCCTGAACAGTATCCAGAAGCTTACGAAGCCGGCGATATTGGTAAATATCATTCCGATAGTCGATATTATGAAGTCCGCACGATAGCTCATTTTGCTTTTAAGGTCCTGTGCGAGTATCTTGAAGTATATCCGCAGATAGAAGCCTAATGTTCTCTTTTTCATGTCATCAGCCTCCATTCACGGTTATCTGCCTCAGCGATACCTTCCAGAAGAGCTTGCTGATAACTGTCATAACTACGCACCACATAAGCTGAGTGCCAAGTGTGAGCGCAAGCTCCTTCGGCTCAGGATGAGCGTCAAGAAGTATCGAGAGCGGAGCGTTGTATATGGACTGGAAAGGCAGCATCTCCACAACAGCACGAAGCTTATCGGGGAAGAATGCAAGGGGTATGGTCGCACCCGAAAGCAGGAGAACTATGACCTGCTTCATGATGTTTATGCCCCATATAGATTCGGTAAACAGGCATATCGTACCAACGATGAAATCGATGCTGTAGTTTATACAGATAGCCATTATTACCGATATGACAAAAAACAGAAGGTTTATGTCCAGTGGTACCGCACCGTGAGTAACGATACAGACTATCAGAAAGGTCGGCAGGAAGGTCGCAATAAAGTTGGTCACGAATGAACCCGAATAGGACCAGAAAAGATAGCTTCTGTACTCCATCGGCTTCAGAAGGTCGAGAACTATTTTTCCCGACTGTATAGCTCTTCCTATCTCCCATACCGCATACATCTCCATGAAGTTATAGAGTGCTGTAGCAAGTACCAGATAGATGAGAGTGTCCGAAAAGGTCATGCCGTTCACTACGTCCGTGCCTGCGGAAGCGTAAATGGACTTCCAGAGGAAGTAAACTACCGTAAGATACAGCAGATTACCCACAAACATTACCAGCATGGACAGTCTGAACTGTAGCGACTCGATAATGCCTGCCCTTGTGAGAGTGAGATATTTTTTCAGTTTCATCCTACACCCTCCTCGTAAATCTTTTTTATGACCTCCTCGGTGGATATTTCTTCAAGTTGCATGTCGGTAATCTCTTCGGACTGCTGTAAAAGCTGGAGCACCTCCATTACCTTTGACTTTTCCTCGTCCACAAGCACCGATATCCACTCTTCATCGGCACTGACCGAGAACTGCGGGACTATCTTTGCTATTTTTTCCGAATGTTCCTTCAGTTCACCGTTCACACGTATTTTCAGAGTTCTGTATGAGCCGAAGAAACCCTTAAGGTGTTCGATATCGTTATCGTAGAGCATTTTTCCCTTGTCGATTATAACGATACGCCTGCAAAGAGCATCAACGTCGCCCATATCATGTGTAGTGAGTATTACCGTGGTATTTTTCTGACGATTGAGCTCATGGATAAGTGTACGTATCTTAGCCTTCATTGCAACGTCAAGACCGATAGTCGGTTCATCGAGAAAGACTATTTTCGGATCGTGGAGAAAAGCTGCAAGTATATCGCTGAGTGTACGCTGTCCCAGAGACATCTGACGTACCGGCTTATGGAGTATCGGTTCCATATCCACAAGGGACTGATACAGACTCAGCATCTCGTCGTAGTTCTTATCGGGGATACAGTAGATATCCTTAAGAATACGGAAAGACTCGATAAGGGGCAGAGCCCACCACAACTGTGATCTCTGACCGAATACTACTCCTATCTCCTGAGCGTTTTTTGATCTGTTCTTGTAAGGCGGAGCGCCGTTCACGAGTATCTCACCCGATGTCGGTTCAAGAACGCCTGTCATCATTTTTATCGTAGTTGATTTGCCTGCGCCGTTCGGTCCCAGATATCCCACGATCTCGCCCTGCTGTATGTTCATGGATATATTGTCCACAGCACGGACTGTCTTGTAATCCCGTGAGAAAAGGTCCTTGATGCTTCCTTTAAGACCTTCGCGGCGGTTAAGTACCTTGAATTCCTTTGTTATGTTTCTGATCTGTATAACGTCTGACATTGTTTTCACTTCCTTATACTGCGATAGTTGTATGAATTGTGTTCAGAAAAGCGTGAGCTGCTCTTCATCGTCCCCGAATCTGTCAAGATAACCGAAGACCGCATTATTATCACATATGATGCCGTTTTCCCTGCATTTTCGCTGAAATATTGCCGAAAGCTCCGCAGCATCGGGACTTTCAAGCTCATACCTGTTACCATAGGCAAGTATATATTTTTCCTTCATCCCGGGGAAATGCCTGTCCAGCTTACTGTAGAAATACTCCCTGTTTCCCTCGCGGAGAGTTACTCCCATACCGAAATTCACTATACCGTATACTTTTGCCTCGATGCACATGTCGGTTACAGCTTCGATGTTCTCCTTTGTGTCGTTGATAAAGGGCAGGATCGGACACAGCCACACCACTGTCGGTATACCCTCATCACGCAGGATCTTAAGCACCTCAAAACGTCTTGCAGTAGTACACACATTGGGTTCGAGCACTCTGCAAAGTGATTCGTCTGCGGTAGTAAGCGTCATCTGCACAACACATCGTGTATCACGGTTAAGCTTTTTCAGAAGGTCGAGATCACGCAGTATCAGATCGGACTTGGTTATGACGGTAAAGCCGAATCCGTATCTGTGTATTATCTCCATAGCCTTCCTGACCGTTCCAAGTTCTGATTCAAGGGGGATATATGGATCTGTCATTGAACCTGTACCTATCATACATCTTTTCCGTTTGCTCCTGAGTTCTTTTTCAAGGAGTTCAAGCGCGTTGCTTTTAACTTCGATATCCTCGAAAGGATGCTCCATCTGATAGCAGTTGCTTCTTGAATCGCAGTAGATACAACCGTGAGTACATCCGCGGTAAAGGTTCATACCGTTTCCTGATGACAGTATTTTTTTAGCTTCTTTGTAATGCATATTATCTCCTTATGTACCTTGTGGGAATAATGCAGAAAAAACAGTAAAGCCCCGATACAAATGTATCGGAGCTTTATGGGGTAAGTGCTGATCACTTACTGGTCTGAGTGACGGGACTTGAACCCACGGCCTCTACCACCCCAAGGTAGCGCGCTACCAACTGCGCCACACCCAGACGACTTCAATTATGTAATCAACAATATATATTATATCATTAAATAGTTATTTTGTCAACCCCTTTGCAGCCGAAATATTTATTTTTTTGATTTAACTTTACCCTGCGCTCAAAAAAATGCACGCCCGAAGACGTGCAAAAAACATATCATATCACTTTTTCTTCTTCTTTGAACCGCTGTTCTGCTTTGATGAACCCTGCTTTGAAGAAGTGCTCTGCTTTACAGGTGCAGGAGTCTCCTTGACAGGCTCGGGCAGATCAGATTCGAGGAACTTGTATACACAAGCTCCGATAGCAGCTCCGATGAACGGACCTACGATGAACACCCAGAGGCTTCCGAGGGGATCTGAATTGCCGTCGATAGCAGCAGCAATTGCAGGACCGATGCTTCTTGCAGGATTTACTGATGTACCTGTAAGACCGATGCCAAGGATGTGAACGAGTGTGAGTGTAAGGCCGATAACGAGTCCGCCGAATGAACCGTGTTTAGCCTTCTTTGAAGTTACGCCGAGAATGGTCATAACAAAGATGCAGGTAAGAACTATCTCAACCAGAAGACCTGCACCGGCGCTTCCGTTAACGCCTGCAAGTCCGTTTGAGCCGAAGCCGCCTGTCTTGTCCTCTACGTTTCCGAGTGAGAAGATAGCAGCCAGTATGCCTGAACCTGCGAATGCGCCGAGACACTGTGCAATAACATATCCAACGAAATCAGATGCGGTCATACCGCCGTTGATAAGTACGCCCAGTGAAACAGCAGGGTTGATATGACAACCTGAAATGTTGCCGATGCTGTAAGCCATGCCAACGATAACAAGGCCGAAAGCAAGAGCAGTAAGGATGTAGCCTCCGCCATTCACAGCATCACATCCTACCAGCATAGCTGTTCCGCAGCCGAGAGTAACGAGTACTAAAGTACCGATGAACTCAGCCAGATACTTTTTCATTGAAGTCATGATCTTTGCCTCCTTATGTAATTTATTTGTCCGTAGAACGGCGCTATATCTATCTTTGTATGCCGTTCCTAACGACTATTTTAATTATAACATCAAACCCGCTTCAAGTCAATGAAGAACGAAAAAAATAATTACGTTTATAAGTGCAAATTCGTTTGCAGCATCTAACCTCTATTGAAAACAAAACCGCAGCTGTAAAACTGCGGTCTTGATTTATACCTGATATGCTGTTATTTTTCAAGCTTGGTCGGCGCTACAGACTTGTCCTTGCTGGTAACTACCGCATAGACGATGAGCAGCGCGATACCTGCCGCTCCCGTAGCTATACATACGGACATGAAGGCTTCCGTGAAGGTCGTCATCGCAACTGTGTAAGCCTTGAAAACCTGCGGCTGCTTGATGGAAAAACCGTTGAAGTAATTGGTAAGAAGCAGATACAGGCATGGAAGTGTTCCGAGTATGCCTGCTATCAGTGCAGAGCATCCGCACCAATAGAGAACTGCCGATTTCTCCTTATGGTCGATAAGAAGAAGTATCATCATAAGAACAAGAACTCCCGCCGCTGCTGCCGCTATCATGAAGAAGCGGTAATTGAACACCTTTGCAGCCTTTGAAAGTATCTTGTGCTGACTCATTGTACGGAACTTAAAAACATCACAGTTGTTCTGAATGACCGTTCTCGCACTTTTCTGAACTTCGGTTATTGCTTTTTCAAGAGCTTCATCGTCCTTGAAGTTATTCTCTTCGGCATATTTTTTATAGAAATCGCTTATGCTCTTGTCAAGCTCAGCGTTCTGGTAATCATTGGTCTCTCTTTCGATATTTCTCAGCTCCGCAAAGCCATTGCGTATCTCAAGATCGATATGCTGTGCAAGGAACTCCTTAGTCAGTGCATCGGTATAGACCTCGGCAGGTATTCTTGTTGAAGAATAACGCTCCTGCCAGTATTTTTCAAGCTGACTGTAAACAATATCAGCCGAACCGTTGTTTGAAGCTATCTGTGAAAGACGTCCCGCACTGATATTGATGCAGAACACCGATGCTGCCGCTGTAAGGATGATAAAGAACACGAGAAGCAGTGAAACGATAAGCGAAGGAAGGTATCTTGACAGTTTTTTCATTACTCTCCCTCCTTTTCGTCCACGTAGAAGGCTTTTTCCGTAAGCTTGCAGACAGCACCTATCCTGCTGTTCGAGTTGCCGAGAAGCTCCTTTGTGCAGGTATAAACAGTAAGCCTGTCATCCTTTGTCTGCTTTACGTACTTTGTATTGTTATCCGCAAAGCTGATGAGCTCGCTGACCTCATAGGTAAACTTGCCGTAATTGGTGCTAATCGTCACCTTGTCGCCGACTTTAAGCTTATCAAGATCCGCAAAGAATGTGTCAACATGAGCGGAAACAACTGCATTGCCGCCCTTTCCGGGTACGGACGAATCAGAGGACATACAAGCGCCATGTTCAAGAAGCTCCGCACCGCTTCCGTAGTAAACAGGTACATCGGTCGCAAGCGCCTTTGTACTCAGCACCGCGAACTGCTCGCCGAACTTCGGCTGCTTGACCTTTCCCTCGGAAGAAGTCTCCCCCTCGTAATCGGTAACGATCTCATTGGGACGTATCACCAGTCCCGTTTCATCGGAATCCGCCTTGAAGCTGTCCATGAACGCAACATTGAGGAGCATTTTTATCTTGTCCGCAGGCTTTACAAGTGCCGCCGCAAGTATTCCCACGCAAAGCAGGAGCATTATAAACGGCGTTGCAACGTGCAGAGCTGCGGAATTTTTCTTGTTTTTACTCATTTTCAGCACCTGTACTGTTTCCGAAGCATTTTTTCACAAGAACTGCAAGTCCTGCCAGTGCAGCGGTAATAATTGCTGCGATACTGCCGTAGAACATGCGTCTGTCATAGCCTGTATTCTCAATAGAAGCCGCACCCGACTGACTTACTGCAACAAGTTCGCCTTCGGAATTCTTCATGCTGAGCTTCATGCTGTCATCGTTTATATCATCAACGGTGATAGTCATGCCGAGATCATCGGTGATATCGGACATACCATCTATTACCTGAAGCTTCTTGTCTGTAGGAAGCTGCTTCATCATGCTCTTGTACTCCTCGGGAGTAAAATTAGCTATTATTACCTTCTGCTGTTCGGGAGTAAATGTGCCGAGATAGCGCTGTTTATCCTCATATGAAAGAGCTATGAAACGTGCAACGCTTATCCTTGTGAAAGTTGTACCGTCAGGCATTGTGAGCGTTATATCATCGCTTTCCTGAGTGTCCCCGCCGTTCTGCTGAGGAGTTTCACCGTTATCAGGTGTTGTAGCGGTATCGGGATTTACTGCTGTAGTTGTGGTAGTAAGGGCAGGTATTTCCACATTCGGATCGTATGGAACTTCCGAAGCGATATAGTTGCCTGTATCCTTTATTTTCTTTATAACTCCGTCGATATAGTCCTCGTCATAAAGCTCGGGAGATTCATAATACTCGCCCCATGCCTGCTGGATGTAGCTTTCGGGATAGCCGTATGCACGGGCTACTGCTTCCGCCTCTTCGGGAGTTGCAGCATTGGATGCAAGCGGTACTGCCGCACAGGCAATAACTGCTGCCGCTGCTGTAATTTTTGCTAAAACTGATATTTTCATTTTTATCCCTCCTGTTAGGGTTAGTATAGTCAGTATTGTTTTGAACATATACATTATCATTATACATTTTTCTTTTAAATATGTCAAGCAGTAAAAAGAGAGCAGAGATCAGAAAGCAGAAAGCAGAGCAAAGAAATTCAGAGCAGCACACAGAAAGCAGAAAGCAGTGCAGGAGTGATCGCTCCATTACACCTCATTAACAAAAGAATAAGGGACGGTTTTCACCGTCCCCGCTCATCGTTATTTTGAAATATCCGTTACTGTACCGATAAACAGCGGAAGTTCCGTCTTGTTATCAAGTATCATGTAAACATAAGGTCTGTTGAAATCAAGCTTGTATTCCTTATCCGAGACAGACATGGAATTCTTCATCTCAACAGAGGTAACAGCCGCTGCTGTAGTGCCCTTTTTATTGACTTCTATTGCCGTCTTATGAGTAACGTTATCAATAAAGAAGGTAAATCCCTTGGCAGGATCTGTCATCCTGCTGAAATCAGCCGAAGGATCGAAAGCTTTTTCCATACCCATCGATCTCAGAACATCCCTCAGCTTTGTGCTGTATTCGTACTTGAATGCAGGCATTGTAACAATAAGTTTGAATCTGTTGTCATTATCAGGTCTTTCAGCGTTTGCAAGAGTCTTTCTCAATTCATCGGGATCAAGTCCTGCAACGAACTCGTCAAAGTCCTCTCCCTCATCGGGAAGAAGTCCAACGAAGGAGTAATCGTGGTTCTTATAAGGCTTTGCAAAGCCCTTGTAGTTTGCTCCTTTATAGTACGTTGTTTCAGAGGAGGTCATCATTTCCGCCTTGACTTTCTCCCCTTTTATATTTGTGAAATCATCATCATGGGAACTGAGGTACGGATCAGCCCAGTCCGCATTGAAATAAAGGGTATTTATGAGGCACATAACAAGTCCGTCAATATCACTCTGCTTATCGTAAAGCTTAGGAATCATGCCCTTTGTGTTCTTATTCACCCATGTATTGATATCGTTTAAAGTCGACTGGTCAAAGGGTGAAACATAGAGGTCCGCATCGTAATACTTCTTGTTAGTTTCAAGGAAGGTCTGCTGTATTCCTTTCTCCATTCCGTTTATCAGCCACAGCGAATCAGCCACACTTATATTAACATTTTTATCTGTAGTGACACGATGTATATAGTTTGCAAGATATTCGTTCAGTTCATCTATATTGATATTGCCGCCGAGTACTCTCTCCATTTCGCTGAGAGTCTCGCCGTCTGCGCCGTTTGCGGTCATAGACAGTGCAGTTATAACGGAAAGCGGAGATACCATGACATTTCCGGTATTTTCGTCCTCTTTCGGCGCTGCTGTACGCTTGAACAGTTCAAGTCCGAAATACATCTGCGAACTCCTGAACTGGTCGTCCGCTTCCTTGCCTTCCGCAGCTTCAATGTTGATATTTTCGCCGAGGCGGATGCTGCCTATCTCTTTTCCGAAAGAAGTAGGCTTTCCGAGGAGAAAGTCACTGAGAAAACCGAGGTCTGTTTCATCTGCTTTGCCGTCATCATTGATATCGCCTTCACGAAGCTGCCTGAGTATATCCTTTGCATCCATTCTTGTCTCGTAATCAATGCCAAAATCAGTCGAATCATTTATGTACTTCCTGAACAGCGCAAGATCATAGGTGTTGACCACACTGTCACCGTTGATGTCTCCAAGAACATAGCCCGCAGTTCTGTCCTCAGCATGAAGACTCACAGCAGAAACGGGACCTGAAACGATACCGCAGGCAAGCAGTGCAGCTATTACTCGATTTTTCATTATTGACCACTCCTTTTCACTTTTATTAGGTTAGGTTGAAAAAACAACTTATATGCATTATTATATCACATATCCACAATAAAAGCAAGGCTTTTGTTGAATGTTCCGAAGAATTTTCTGTGAAGTAATCAGTCCAGAAGCTGCTGAAGATCCCGACGGTTTTTGAATTCGCCTGTATATGTGCGTGTTTCGGTACGTGCAGAAGGGTTCCTTATTCCCCTTGCAGTCATACAGCTGTGAGAGCCGACTATCTTTACCCCAACATCGGGAGTACCTGCGGCTTCCGAAATTATCTCCGCTATGTCACGTCCGAGACGCTCCTGCAGCTGGAGCCTTTTAGCTGCCATATCGCAGATACGTGCTATCTTGCTGAGTCCGAGGACTCTGCCGTGAGGGATGTATCCTACGTTAACGGTCATATCGTACATCAGTGCAAAATGGTGCTCGCAATAGCTGAATACTGTTATGTCCTTCATGACCACAGCCTCCTCAGCATCACAGTTCTCGGCGGTGAAGGTCTTTCCGAACATCTCTGCTATCTCATGGTTGGTATAAGCAGTGCCCTCAAGCACCTCCTCAAGCATCCCCGCAACTCGTGCAGGAGTCTCTAACAGTCCCTCTCTGTCGGGATCTTCGCCGATAGCTTCGAGAAGTCCCCTTACATGAAATTCAATTTTTTCTCTGTCCATATTTATACACCTTTCATTTCGGGATCCCATATCACCTTGTGCAGCTGTATCTGCAAGCGTACCTTCCCGAGTTTTCTTTCTTTCATGAACTCTACCATTTCAGCAGGTTCTATCCTGCCGAATACAGGGCTGAGGAATATCGTGCTCTCAGGCTTGTATTCTTCTATTATCTCTGCGGCACGATCAAGATCCGCCCTTGAACCGCAGACGAATTTCAGCGTATCGAAAAACTTAAGATACCTGAAATTCTCCGTACACATATGCTTTTCCATTTTACTTGAAGGCAGCTTATAGTCCATAGTCAGCGCAGGACGAGTACCGTACTTTTCACATTTCTTCAGAAACGGCGCAAGAGGTACAGCTCCGTTTGTCTCTATCTCGACATTAAGTCCCAGTGATGCAAGACTATGGCACAGCTTTGGAAGTTCCTCCTGCAGAAGCGGCTCTCCGCCTGTAAGCGTCACATTATGCACATCATACTCCTCATAAGCCTGCTTTGCTATCTCCGCAAGGCTTGAGGTGTTCATAAGGGTATAGGGAGCGTCTTTTTCATTCGCCCACATGGTATCGCACCAGTCACATCTCAGATTACAGCCTGTGAACCGCAGAAAAAGTGCAAGCTCACCTGCAAGTCTGCCCTCGCCGTTGATGCTGACAAAGTGCTCGGCAAGTCTGAAAGTTCCCATATCTCACACCTCGTAGACCGCACAGTTATCGGGAGTCTCGTATACAGTTACCGAAAATACGGGAAGTCCCTTATCGGTCAGCGCATGGAAGAAACACTCCGCAAAGCACTCCGCCGTTGGTCTGAAAGGTACTTCTATAAGGCGGAATCCCTCGTCATTCAGTGCGGCTAATGTAGCGGTTTTCAGCGAACCCTTCTCGTAGATAAGAGCGTGATCGTATTCGTCCGCAAGAGACTTCACAGCAGACTTAAGGTCCGAGAAATCAATCATCATACCGCGCTTTTCACCCGACTCGGTAAGCTTATCGGACGCGATCTTCACTTCAATGGTCCACCTGTGTCCGTGGATATTGGCGCATTTGCCGTTATAGCCCGAAAGAAAATGCGCGCTGTCGAAAGCGGCACTTGTTTTAAGGTAATACATAAAGACCTCCTGACAATAAAAAAGCAGCCTTAAGGCTGCATCAGATCACATAGTTAGCCCCTTATCGGGGTAAATTCTGTAAATATGATGCCCTGGTTTTGTTTAACGACAGGATGGCGCAAACGAACTGTCTGTATTATTTTATCACGCAGCGAAGGCGTTGTCAAGAGCAAATCAGCTAAAATCGTATTCTGCACCTTTCCGCCTTAAGAGAATTTTAAGAATAAGTTTAAGTATTATTTTATTATTCTATGATAACATTAGTATGAATAAGACTACAGGAGTTGATAAAATGCTGGAAACAGCCCTGAAAACCGAACAGCTCACAAAAAAATACAAGGACAACACAGTCCTTAACAATGTGGACATGACCGTATACCGTGGGGATATCTACGGAATTATCGGCAGAAACGGCGCAGGAAAGACCACTATGATGAAGATATTCACAGGTCTTACGGAAAAAACAGAGGGCGACTACACTATATTCGGCAAGAACAGCAAGGAATTCAGCAAGGTCAAGCACCGCATAGGCTACCTTATCGAATCCCCTTCCTTTTTCAGTAACCTCACCTGCTATCAGAACCTTAAATATCACGCTATCCAGAAAGGTATAGCCGACCTCGGACATATCGACGAGATAATCGAAACAGTACGGCTCACCAAAGAAAAAGATAAAAAGTTCCGCAGGCTCTCGCTTGGTATGAAACAGCGCCTCGGTATCGCACTCGCTCTCCTGGACGATCCCGACCTCGTACTTCTCGACGAACCCATAAACGGAATCGATCCTATCGGCATCAGCGAGATGCGTGAGACCTTCCGCAAGCTCAACCACGAGAGAAATATGACCTTTATCATATCCAGCCACATCCTCAGCGAGCTTTATAATACTGCAAATCGCTTCCTTTTCATCGACCACGGAAAAGTTCTTAAGGAAATGACAAAGCAGCAGCTTGATAACGAATGCCGCAGATGTATAGTAGTAAAGGTGTCGGACTCTAAAAAGACTTCCGCACTTCTCGATAACAAACTCGGAATAACCGATTATAAGGTTACAGACAACAATATGATAAGGATTTACAATCTCGATGAAGAGACCGCCTTTATAAACAGATACCTCGTAAATGAAGGGATAGAGGTCTCGGCAATATACGAATCCGGCGTTGATATTGAGGAATACTTCAAGTCACTTGTAGGAGCAGATAATAAATGAAAAGACTCATAAAAGCAGATCTTTACAGGATCATCCACGGCAAAGCAATATACGTAGTGTTTATAATCATGCTGTTCTCATCTATTTTAGCAGCTTTCGGAATGAGTCCTCCAATAGTATTCTCTATTGCATCAGAGCCTTCAAGCGTTACGGAGCTTGAAGAAAAAAAGGAATATGACGAATATTTCAAATACCTTATGAAAATGCCCGACGATTCTGATATAAATATTACTACGATCCGTGAGCATATGCTCTCATTCAAATACTTCAAAGCGGATAAAGAGATACTCAGCGGAAACCTTAACCTTTACTATATAATCATCTGCCTTGCAGTTATCATTATAACAAGCGATTTCACATCGGGCTCATACAAGAACGCAATAACTATAACGTCCAACAGAAAAAAATACTACAACGCAAAATTCATAACGACTGCACTGATGACATTGTTCATCCATACCGTGAACACTTTCATAGTATGCATAGTCAACCACTTCATAAACCACGGCAAATCCGATTCCAAGCTTTCAGAAATAGCCATTATCTATCTGCTGCACTGCTTCCCGCTTATCGGATTATCCTCGCTTCTTGTTTTTCTTGCATTTTTCTTCCAGAAAACAGCGGTATTCAACAGCGTTGCCATCCCACTCTGCGTCGGTTATCAGCTTATTACCGCGATCCCGAGCCTTCTCAATATACGCACAAAGCTGCTTACCAGATTTGAAATGCAGTCCATAATCAGTGCGCTTGCATACCTTCGCACTCCAGACTATATCATACCGTCACTCATCTACTGTATGTGCATGATAGTTATCTGCTATTTCGCAGGACTTCTCTACTTCACACGCGCCGAGATTAAGTCGTAAGGGGAGGTATGATGTATGATAGCAATAATAGTAATAATGGCTATAGTCATAATAGCCCTTTCATGGATGCTTGCGGCACGTATCAGAAACGAGCGCAATATAACCCGACAGCTGAAACAGCTGAGAAATGAGGACACCAATTCACTCGTACACTCGGACGGAATGAGCAGAAGTCTTATCATAGAGATAAACGAGCTTCTTAAGGATAAGCGCAGCAGCTATGTGGAATTCAAAAAGAAAAACCACGATATCGAACAGATGATAACCAATATTTCCCACGACCTGAGAACTCCCCTGACCTCGGCAATGGGCTATATCGGACTTATAAACAATCCCGACCTTGCAGAGGAAGAACGCATCCGCTCCATATCCATAGTTGAAAAGCGTCTTAACAGGCTTGAAGAGCTCATAAATTCCTTCTTCGAGTTTTCGGGCATAATCTCTTCGGGAAATGTCAGCGATACTTCGGAAATGAACATCATCGGCGTCCTCGAAGAATCGGTCGTCAACTATTTCGATGACTATACTGCAAGAGGCAGAGAGATAAGGATAAATCAGAACTCTTCCTCAATAAAAGTCGTATCCAACAGGAATATGCTCATGCGTATTTTCGATAACCTCATAAACAACGCCCTGAAGCACGGTTCCGGCACGCTCACTATCGACGTCGTAAAGGGCGAGGATGTAGTTCTTAAGTTCTCGAACTATCTTTCAGAGCAGAATATTGATACAGACAAGATATTCGATGAATTCTACACCACTGATATTTCCCGTACAAAAGGAAATACGGGACTCGGTCTTGCAATAGCAAAGCAGTTCACGAATATGCTCGGCGGTAATATCTCCGCAGAGTTTGACGGTGAAACTTTCGCCATAATAATCTCTTTTCCCTGTATAAAATAAAGCAATTATTACCCGTTGTATCATTTATTGATAACGGGTAATTATTTTTACTTTGTATATGAACAAATTGTTACAATTCACAAAAAATCGTTGACAGATCGGTAACACTTCGGTATAATGTATATAGATAAGAATGGCATTTCAATCCACGCGATAAGGAGGTAATATTTATGTATAAATATTCCTTTCTGACCATTTCAGGCTATTCTCCGGTTGGTGATATTACCGTTATCGCACTTTGTACTATAATGTGTATTCTGCTATGGCAGACGTTGATACATAAGACAGAACGCTTTATCAAAACATTTATCATCCTCGTACTGACAGCTTTTTCGGCTGCCACAAATATACTATATGAAACATCAATACGCTTTGATAATATCCGTGTAACTCAGGCCTACGTCTTCCGAACGTTGCATTATATACTGCTTATCGGTATACTTTACATGTATGTTATATACCTTTATGAACCGCTCTGGATCTCTGAAAAGGTCAAAAAACGATATAACATATTCGCTCTTACAGGAGTGGGATGTGCTATTATTTTCGATCTGTATGCTTCTCACGCAGGATTCGGGTTCAGAATAACAGGTGAACATGGTGTTTCTCAGGGATTCAATATACATCATCTTGTTGCTGTCCTGTTTATGCTGACTATACTTTTCCTTGTGATCAAGTACAGAAGCCGAATAATAAGACAGATTTTTTATGGCCTTCTCGGCATAAATTTAGTGTCGGTGCTTGTTCTTGTCATCCAGTTTACTCATAACCAGAACTCGTTTACCGATGTTGCTTACTTCTTCCCTGTTATAGGCATCATATTCCTGTTTCACTCAAATCCATATGATATCAATACAGGCGCTATTGACGGAAAATACCTTTCAAGCGAACTTAAAGACTGCTTCGACAGCAAAAAGAACCTGTTGATAATCAGCTGCAAAATGCTCGATTTCACACAGCTCGTAAACGAGAACAACGACCTCAGACTCGAGTTCTATCGATTCTTCCGTCAGAATATCCGCCGCGGAGTCCTCTATCGTTTCGCTAATGACAGACTTGTTCTTACCATAAGACAGAAAAGCGATACTGACTACGCAAAGGTCCTCGATAAGATGATAAGCGATTTCACAACGAGCTATGAGAAATTCCATATCGATTACAAGATCATCGTAATGGATACTACTCCACTTGTAGAGGATATCAGCGATTACGAAAAGATAATCACAAGCATAGAAGATACTATGTCCTATAACTGCATCCATACCGTAGGCAAGAAGGACATAACCCAATATTACGACAACGTTTACATTCTTTCCGAGCTTGAAGACATCGTAAGGAAAAAAGACCTCAACGATCCGAGAATACTGGTATACTGTCAGCCTGTATACAACCTCACTACAGGCTGCTATGACACCGCAGAAGCCCTTATGCGCCTTACCCTCGAAAAGATAAAGACCGTATTCCCCGATAAATTCATCTCGCTTGCCGAACAGCACGGTCTTATCCACACCATGAGCCTTATAATGCTGAACAAGACCTGCGCAGCTATAAGAGACTATATGGAAAAAGGCTTTGAGCTGAGACGTATCTCTGTCAACTTCTCAACTGTTGACCTGCGTTACGATTCCTTCTGCTCGGAGGTAAGACAGATAATCGACCGTCACGGCATCCCCTATGACAAGATAGCTGTTGAGATCACAGAAAGCCGTAATGATGCCGACTTCACTCTCATGAAGCAGCACGTCGAGGAGCTTAAAAAGCTCGGTATCAAGTTCTATCTTGACGACTTCGGCACAGGTTACTCAAACTTCGAGCGTATCATGGAGATACCTTTCGATATCATCAAATTCGACAGGACCATGCTCATCGAAGCCGTAAAAAGCCACTCATCACGGTTCATGGTAAGCACCTTCGCAAACATGTTCAATTCATTGCAGTATTCAGTCCTCTTTGAAGGCGTTGAGACATCCGATGACGAGAAGGAATGTGTCGATATGAAGGCAAAATACCTTCAGGGATATAAGTACTCTCACCCTGTCCCGATCGAAGAACTGTGGGATAAGATACAATCCATTACCGCAGAAATTGCTGTATGACCGTTTATCACACCGACCTTAAGCCATAGTGCCCCGACACTATGTCATGCGTGCTATGGCTTTTCTATTGACTTGAAACCGATTATCGGATATAATGTTAATATCAAAAAAAGCATATCCCGTGTAAAAAGGAGATATTTATGAAAGCACTCGTACTTCTCAGCGGCGGCGTGGACAGCTCCACATGCCTCGGTGCAGCCGTTGATAAATATGGAAGCGATAACGTTATCGCTCTGTCCGTGTTCTACGGTCAGAAACATAAAAAGGAACTCGAAGCCGCCAAAAATGTAGCAAAGCACTACGGAGTTCCCCTTAAAACCCTCGACCTTGCCCTTATTTTCGCAGATTCAGACTGCTCTCTGCTTACAGGTTCATCTCAGGACATCCCACAGGAAAGCTATGCGGATCAGCTGAAAAATACGGACGGCGCTCCCGTTTCAACTTATGTGCCCTTCAGAAACGGTCTTTTCCTGTCCTCTGCCGCAAGCATTGCACTCTCCAACGACTGCGGAGTTATCTACTACGGCGCTCACAGCGATGACGCAGCTGGAAACGCCTATCCCGACTGCAGTACAGAATTCAACGATGCCATGAACCGCGCTGTCTATCTCGGAAGCGGCGGAGTTCTTACTATAGAAGCTCCGTTTGTGGGCAAAACAAAGGCAGAAGTCGTAAAAAAAGGTCTGGAGCTCAATGTTCCCTACGAACTTACATGGAGCTGCTATGAAGGCGGAGATAAACCCTGCGGAGTCTGCGGCACATGCCGTGACCGTATCGCAGCTTTTGAAGCTAACGGCGTGACCGATCCAATTATGAAAGGAATCTGAAATATGAGCGGAAGAACTAACGATGAAAAGGGAGATATCACTCTCTTAGGCGAAAAGAACACTAAATACCTTACCGACTATACCCCGGGAGTACTTGAGACTTTCCCCAACAAACACCCCGACAGGGACTACTTCGTAAAATTCAACTGTCCCGAGTTCACAAGTCTCTGTCCGATAACAGGACAGCCTGATTTTGCGGCTATATATATTTCATATGTTCCTGCGGAAAAAATGGTGGAAAGCAAGTCGCTGAAACTCTATCTGTTCAGCTTCAGAAACCGCGGCGACTTCCATGAGGACTGCGTAAACATCATCATGAACGACCTCATAAAGCTCATGGATCCCAAGTATATCGAAGTATGGGGCAAATTCCTGCCAAGAGGCGGCATCTCAATAGATCCGTACTGCAATTACGGCAAGGCCGGTACAAAATGGGAACAGGTCGCATGGGATCGTCTTACCCATCACGACCTTTACCCCGAATCAATAAACAACAGGTAAAAAAACGCACAATATTCCGCACTTTTTTTCTCACTTTTAAACCCCAGAATCCGTGGTACTACAGTTGACTTAACGCTCAATTTATGATATAATAAATACGATATATTTTTGCTGCATCGTTCTTTTTTCAGGCATAAATAACAACCTGAGCACCGACATCATTGATGGATCGTCCGCCGTTCCGATCTGTTTTTGCGGAACCCTCTCTTTTTGCGGACATACATCTCAGCTGCTCTAAAACGGAGGTGGGAACGGTAATGATCAATTCCCTTAAAACCATAGCATTTTTCGGATGTTCTTTAACAAGCCGATACAGAGAAGGCCTGTGCAGAAGCTTCAATAATTCTGCAAAAAAACGCGGAATGAATATCGTTTACTTCAATTCGCTCGGTAAAATAGGCGAAAATAATACTGAATTCGGCGACTGTGAACTCGATCTTATAGATTATATCGACCTGGAACAGTTCGACGGTATCATTTACGACGGCGAAGGCTATAATGTTGAGGGAACAGCAGATCAGGTAATTGAAAAGCTGCGTCACGCAAAATGTCCCATTGTCTCCATTAGCAGCCACGTTGACGGATTTACTAATATCGATTTCGAGGACGCCTCCGGAATCCGCAAGATAGTTGAACACCTTATAGACGTACACAAGAAGACTAAGATTGGCTTTATGTCAGGTTTTCTTGGGCACCCCGATGCACAGCTCAGGCTGAAAGAATTCAGGACAGTAATGAAAGAAAGAGGTCTTCCAGAAGACGGTGTCGGCATTTTTGAAGGCGATTTCTGGTTCCACAAAGGCAAAGAAGCAGCCGAATACTTTCTCTCACGTCCCGAACGTCCCGAGGCTATCGTGTGCGCCAATGACTATATGGCTATCTCACTGATATCCGCTTTCAGACTCCGTGGGATAAAAGTTCCCGAAGATATTGCTGTATCAGGTTATGACGGCTCTATGGACGGTCAGCAGTACCTCCCCCATATAACCACAGCTACCCGTGAAAGGGAGGATATCGCCGAAAAAGCCTTGTCTATCCTCGAAAAGCTCAATAATAACGAACCCGATGATATTGACCATACCGTATATCCTAAAATCATTTTTACTCACTCATGCGGCTGTAAGAAGCTTGATTACCGTGCGGAATTCAGTAATCTTGATGAAGTCTTCAAGGACGTCAGAAGGTTCGGATACTGCCTTAATGATACGGAAGCCGCTATGCTGAAGCTCAACAAGGTCGAGACACTTGATCAGCTTACTCCCGCATTTACAGAGTGTGCTACGAACTTCGGCAAGTATTCCACATTCATCTTTTTCATGCAGACCGATGAGAACGGCAAACTTTCATGTTCAAACGATTTCACCTCTCCTACAGCCAATTTCAAGCCTGTTGTATGGATAGATGAGAAAAATAAATATATAAAGCAGGAGGAATTCGAGAAGAAGCCTTCTCTTATCCCCGAAACCAATTCCGATGTTCCTCATTTCTACTATATAATGTGCTCTTTCTGTGCCGAGAAAATGTTCGGTTATGCTCTTATCGAAATGGAAAACGACGATATTTTCAATGACTTCTACAACATTTTTCTGCTCAATCTCTCGGTAACTATCGAGCGTCTCTGGAAAAATGATAACATCAAGAGTCTCTATGAGAACCAGAAGGCTCTCTATGAAAAACAGAAGCAGCTCAGCATCCACGATGAACTGACAGGAATGCTCAACAGACGCGGATTTGACGACTTTTCCAAAAAGGCAATAAGCAGTCTTGAAGGTAAAAGCGTTGTCTGCACCATGGTAATAGACATGGACGGTCTGAAACACATCAACGATATCTACGGTCACAGCGAAGGCGATATCGCTATCAAAGCTGCTGCACATATAATCACGAAGTGCTGCAACTCGAACGAAATAGCAGGACGTGCAGGCGGCGACGAATTCTATATCTACGTTTCCGATTATTCTCAGGAAAAGCTTGACAAATTCAATCATGATCTTGTCCGCTATTGCGAAGAGTACAACGCTGAAAGCGGCAAGCCATATAAGATCGAAATGAGCTATGGTTCGTACATGTGCGAAACGGACGGATCAGGAAGTATCGAGAATTTCCTGAAGATCAGCGATTCCAGGATGTACACTCAGAAAATGTCAAAACCCAACAGAAAAAAAAGAGATTGATTTTCTCTTTTTTAAACCGTATAAAAGCTCCCTTTCAGGTATCTGTAAGGGAGCTTCTTTATGCCTTGTACACATACAAATCAGCCGCCCTCCCGAAGGAAGGCGGCTGTTGTTATGACTTATTCAAGCCGTCGGACTCGGATCACTCCTCATCCTTTCTTCTGCGTACCGCAAAAGCTGTACCGAAAGCCATTACTATGAGAGCCAGCGGCATTGCCATGCCTGCGTCACCTGTCTTAGGTGAGCTTACGCCCTTTGTAGTTGTTGCTCTTGTTGTTGTAGCCTTTGTGGTAGTTGCCTTTGTAGTTGTAGTAGTCTGCTTAGCAGTTGTTGCTGTTGTAGTTGCGATAGCCTCGTCTATCATTGTGACTGTTGAGCTGTCGCTGTTAACACCTGTCTC
>Ga0209407_1001125_pt1 | contig 29168 bp, 31 predicted proteins | sample AD_JPNHG3_MetaG_FD_184410 | JGI IMG/M metagenome (GOLD analysis project Ga0209407, IMG submission 184410) | Active sludge microbial communities of municipal wastewater-treating anaerobic digesters from Japan - AD_JPNHG3_MetaG (SPAdes) (version 2) | ecosystem: Engineered > Bioreactor > Anaerobic... | reverse complement strand
ATGTAACACTCACCGTAGAACTCGTCTCACCCATAGCCCTTGAAAAAGAGCTCCGCTTTGCAATAAGGGAGGGTGGTAAGACCGTTGGTGCCGGTGTTGTAACAGAGATAATAGAGTAGAGGGGATAGAAGATGAGGCAGCTCGTTATACTTGCTTGTTCTGAATGCAAAAACAGGAATTATACGACCACTAAAAATAAACAGAAGACTCCTGAAAGGCTTGAGATTAAAAAATACTGTAAATTTTGTAAGAAACACACACCACACAAGGAGACAAAATAAAAGGCCAGTAGCTCTAACGGATAGAGCACCGGACTCCAAATCCGGGTGTTGGGGGTTCGAATCCCTCCTGGCCTGTAATTTTTGGAGAAGAGATGGATTTTAAGGATAAGACAGAGAATATAAAAAGATATTTTATGGAGGTATTCCTTGAGGCCAAAAGGGTAACATGGCCCTCGAGAAAGGACACTGTCAAGGGCACATATATTGTGCTCATAACTGTTATTGTATCGGCCATCTTCCTGGGCATTGTTGATATAGGGCTGGCAAAAATAATACAGGTATTTCTCCGTTAATATTTATGGAAGATAATATGGAAAAAAAATGGTATGTTGTTCACACATACTCAGGGTATGAACAAAAGGTCAAAGAGACCCTGCAAGAAAATATAAAACTGAACAAGCTTGAAAAATATTTTGGCGATATAATTGTCCCTTCAGAGATTATCATGGAGAGGGTCAAAGGCCAGGTCAAGAAATCACAGAGGACTGTTTTCCCTGGTTATATAATAGTGAATATGGTGATGAACAATGACACCTGGTATCTTGTAAAAAATACACCTAAGGTTACAGGGTTTGTTGGTTATGATAAGATGAACCCCCCTCCCCTGCCTGAAGAGGAGGTTAACGAGATTATATATGCAATACAAGAAGGTAAGGGTAAGATTAAGCCCAAGATAAGATTTGATAAAGGAGACAGCATAAAGGTTACAGAAGGGCCTTTCAATAATTTTACAGGGACTGTAGAGGAGATAAAACCAGAAAAGGGTAAGGTTAAGGTTCTTCTAAATATATTCGGGAGGACAACTCCCGTTGAGCTTGATTTTATCCAGATTGAAAAAATATAAAGGAGTTTTGAGATGGCAAAAAAGGTTGTGGCAATGGTAAAATTGCAGCTTCAAGCAGGTCAAGCAACGCCTTCACCACCGGTAGGGCCTGCCCTTGGTCAACACGGCGTTAATATAATGGAATTCTGTAAGGCCTTCAATGAAAAAACAAAAAGCCAGGAAGGAACGGTCATCCCTGTTTCAATAACCATCTTCTCTGACAGGACCTTTACATTCGTGACCAAGACCCCACCAGCAACCTTTCTCCTGAAAAAGGCGGCAAAACTGGCAAAAGGTGCTAATAATCCCAAGAAAGAGGTAGTTGGCAGCATTACCATGTCCGCAATAAAGGAGATTGCCCAGCTTAAGATGCCTGATTTGAATGCCAAGGATTTAGAAGGGGCTATCAAGATAATCAAGGGTTCTGCCAAAAGCATGGGGTTAGAGGTTGTTGAGGGCTAATCTGAACAGCTATTCCATCTATGTATTATAGCGTCTTAAGTATGTTTTATTAGTTACCTTTCAATATGGGAATAAATGGCAGATTGTTAAATAATAAGGAGTAAAAGATGGCAAAGAAGACAAAAAAATATTCTGAGGCATTAGCCAAAATTGACAGAGAAAAAAGATATTCCATGGAAGAGGCCCTTGAGCTACTCCCTCAGATAAGCTTTGCAAAGTTTGATGAGACAGTGGAATTGGCCATGAAGCTTGGGGTTGACCCCAGGCATGCAGACCAGGTAGTCAGGGGTAGTGTTGCCCTGCCTAATGGACTGGGCAAAAAGGTGAAGATACTCGTATTTGCCAAGGGTCAGAAGGAAAAGGAGGCACAGGAGGCAGGTGCTGACTATGTTGGTGCAGAGGACATGATAGAGAAGATCCAGAAAGGCTGGCTTGATTTTGACAAGACCATCTCAACACCTGATATGATGGGTGCAGTAAGCAAGCTGGGAAAGATCCTCGGACCCAGGGGTCTTATGCCAAACCCCAAGGTAGGGACAGTCACCTTTGATATTGCAAAAACAGTTAAAGAGATGAAGGCAGGCCGAGTAGAATTCAGGGTTGACAAGGCAGGGAATCTCCATACACCTGTAGGAAAAGTTAGTTTTGGTAAAGACAAATTGCTTGAAAATATCAATACGCTCATAGATACTGTTATCCGCTTGAAACCTCCTGCAAGCAAAGGGACATATATAAAGGGCATAGCACTATCTACAACAATGAGCCCTGGAATAAAGATTGACCCAACCTATGTAAGAAATTTAAGCAAATAGCGAAAAGGTCAGAGAAAGTAGGTGCTCCGCCTATGGCGGTATTAAACGATTACGGCCTACCGAGACTTTTGGTATTTCGTCTCTCTGGCTTTTCATAAAAAAACCAGGAAAGGAGGGATGAAAAAATTGGAAAAGGCAAAGAAGCAAAAGGTAGTTGCAGAGCTTGCAGAAAAGCTCAGGCAGATGAATTCCATGTTCCTCACAGAATACAGCGGAATGAATGTTGCCCAGATGACCAGGCTGAGAAAGGAACTGAGGAACGTTGGAGTAGATTTCAGCGTTATCAAAAATAGCCTCTTAACAATAGCCTCACAGGGGACAAAGGCAGAACCATTAAAAGACTACTTCACCGGTCCCAATGCTATAGTTGGAATCTACAAAGACCCTGTTAGCGCAGCTAAAGTAATAGCAGGCTTCTCAAAAGACGTGCCCCACCTGAAGCTAAAGGCAGGTTTTTTAGGAGACCAGGTCCTAACCCCTGCAGATATCCTAAAGCTTGCTACACTGCCTACAAGAGATGTACTGATAGCCAAGCTCTTCGGATTGCTTAAGGGCATGCCCCAGAGGTTGGTCTATGTGCTCAACGGCAATATAAACAAGCTGTTGCTAACACTTAATGCAATAAAATCAAAAAAAGAACAGGCCTAAAGGAGGAGATAAGATATGAGTATCACAAAAGAAGATGTAATACAATTCATAGAGAATATGACAGTTCTCGAACTATCTGAGTTTATAAAGACACTGGAGGATAAATTTGGTGTCCAGGCTGCAATGCCTGTTATGGCAGCAGCAGCCGCAGGTGCAGCAGCACCGGCCCAGGAGGCAGCACCGGCAGAAGAAAAGACAGAGTTTAATGTAATCCTAACAGGATACGAGGCTGACAAAAAGATCCAGGTAATAAAGGTTGTCAGGGCCATAACGAGTCTGGGGCTCAAAGAGGCAAAAGACCTCGTAGAAGGTGTTCCTAAGACTGTAAAAGAAGGCGTCTCAAAGGAAGAGGCGGCCAACATAAAAAAGCAGCTTGAAGAAGTAAGCGGACAGGTAAAGGTAGAGTAAATAATAAAAGGATATGGGGTCAGGGAGGTCAGGTGTTTATATCGCTTAGGCTCTCTGACCTCAACCCTTTAAACTAAGGAGTTAAAATTATGAGGGAAACTTTCCACAATAAGATTTACAGGAAAAAATATGGGGAGATAAAAGAGGTCCTTGAGATACCCAATCTCATAGAGATACAGCTTGATTCCTATGAGAAATTCCTACAGAAGGATGTCCCACCTGATAAAAGGGAAAACATAGGCCTCCAGGCTGTCTTTAAAAGCGTATTCCCCATAAAGGATTCCCATGAGACCACATCTCTTGAATTCAAAAAATATGAGATAGGTGAACCAAAGAATACAGAAGAGGAATGTATATTCAGGGGTATCACATATGCAGCCCCCATGAAGGTTACAATAATGCTCGTTGTGTGGAATGTTGACCCTGAGACAAAGACAAAAGATATAAAGGCAGTAAAGGAACAGGATGTATACTTTGGAGAGATACCCCTGATGACCGAGAGGGGGACATTTATTATAAACGGCACAGAGAGGGTTATTGTAAGCCAGCTACACAGGTCTCCAGGTGTCTATTTTGATTGTGACCAGTCAAAATCCCTTGCCGGAGGCAATCTTATCTATACTGCCAGGATAATACCCTACAGGGGCTCATGGCTCGATTTTGAGTTTGACCACAAGGAACTCCTGTATGTGAGGATAGACAAAAAGAAAAAAATACCGGTAACACTTTTCTTAAAGGCCCTTGGATATGAAGAAAAAGAGATACTCGATTATTTCTACGATAAAGAGAAGATAATCATAAAAGAAGGTAGATTCCTAAAGCAGACACCCCTTTCCCTCCTTGTGGACCAGAGGTCCCCATCTGATATAACAGATGAGACAGGGAAGCTCCTGGTAAAAAAACATAAGAAGATAACCAAGTCTGATATTAAAAAGCTGGCAGCAGCAAATATCAATGCCATACCTATTGAAGAAGACGATATAGTAGGCAAGGTTACAGCGGATAATATATACGACCCTGAGACAAAAGAGGTATTAATCCCTATAAATAAAGAGCTTACTAAAGAGGACCTTGCGAAAATCGTTGAAAGGAATATAGATAGTTTAGATATCCTTTTTATAGATAACCTAAACGTAAGCCCTTCCCTGAGAAATACACTGCTGATAGATAAAATCACAAAAAAAGAGGATGCCCTGTTAGAGATATACAGAAAGCTAAGGCCAGGGGATCCCCCTACAATAGAATTTGCCGAGGCATTGATTAACAATATGTTCTTCAGTGAGGATAGATATGACCTGTCAAAGGTTGGCAGGCTTAAGATAAATCACAGATTGGGTTTCGAAGAGTCTAAAGTGCCTCTTGACTGCACAATCCTCAGGAAAGAAGATATAATAGAGGTAGTCAGACGGCTCCTAAAACTCAAAGACTCCAGGGGACCCGGGGATGACATAGACCACCTTGGAAACAGGAGGGTAAGGACTGTAGGCGAACTCCTCGAAAATCAGTTCAGGATGGGCTTGGTCCGCATGGAAAGGGCAATAAAAGAAAGGCTTACCTTCCCTGAGATGGAGACCCTTATGCCCCACGACCTGGTTAATCCAAAACCTGTAAACACTGCCATCAAGGATTTCTTTGCAAGCAGCCAGCTTTCCCAGTTTATGGACCAGACAAACCCATTGAGTGAGATTACCCATAAAAGAAGGCTAAGCGCCCTTGGTCCTGGAGGGCTTACAAGAGAGAGGGCAGGTTTTGAGGTTCGAGACGTCCATCCAACCCACTATGGAAGGATATGCCCTGTAGAGACGCCTGAAGGCCCCAATATAGGCCTTATAGCATCCCTCTCCACATATGCAAAGGTAAATGAATTTGGCTTTATTGAGGCACCATATAGAAAGGTTGTAAATGGCAGGGTTACAGATGAGGTCCATTACCTTAGTGCCCTTGAAGAGGAAAATTATTATATAGCCCAGGCAAATGCCCCCATAGGAGAGGATGGCAGATTGGCTGCAGATATGATATCTGCCCAGAAAGGTGGCGGGTTCTATCTTGTTAGCCCGGAACAGATAGACTATATGGACGTATCTCCTAAGCAGCTTGTCAGTGTCTCTGCAGCCCTAATCCCCTTTCTTGAGCATGATGATGCGAACAGGGCACTCATGGGCTCCAACATGCAGAGACAGGCTGTGCCGCTCATCAAACCCGAGGCACCCCTTATTGGAACAGGTATGGAAAGGATAGTGGGCAGGGATTCGAGGGTTACTGTGGTAGCAAAACACAGTGGCATTGTAAAAAGTGTAGATGCCAACAGGATTATAGTGCAATATGAGGAGGTAACAGACGGTGAAGAACCTGTTGCGAAAATAGATATATATAACCTACTGAAGTTCAGGAGGTCTAACCAGGATACATGCATAAACCAGAGGGTCATAGTAAAGGAAGGGGATTATGTTAAAAAAGGCGATGTCCTTGCCGATGGCCCATCAACAGACAGGGGTGAGCTTGCCCTTGGTAAAAATGTGTTTGTTGCCTTTATGCCCTGGAGGGGATTCAACTACGAGGACTCTGTCCTGATAAACGAGCGGCTCGTAAAAGAAGATGCCATGACATCTATCCACATAGAAGAACTCGAGTGTGTTGTCAGGGATACAAAACTTGGCAGGGAAGAGGTTACAAGGGATATACCAAATATCGGTGATGAGGCCCTAAAGTATCTCGATGAAAGCGGCATCATAATGATAGGGGCAAATGTAAGACCTAATGATATTCTGGTAGGAAAGGTGACCCCAAAAGGGGAGACACAGCTCACACCAGAGGAAAAGCTCTTAAGGGCCATATTCGGTGAAAAGGCAGGGGATGTAAAAGACACATCCTTAAGGGTCCCCCATGGCATAGAGGGCATTGTAATAGATGTCAAGGTCCTTTCAAGGAGAGGTATAGACAAAGACGATAGGAGCAGGCTCATAGAGGATATAGAGATATCAAATATCCTAAAAGACCAGGAGGAACAGGTAAAGATTATTATTGAGAGCACAAAAGAAAGGATAAAAAATCTCCTTTTAGGCAGGCATTCCCCTGTTGATATAAAGGATAACAAGGGTAAGATAATTGTTAAAAAGGGCGATACCTTCACTGTGGAGAAGCTGAACCATATAAATGTAGACAAATTCCAAGAGATAGAGTTTGGCGACGAAGATATAGACAGCAGGGTCTCAAAGGTCTTTGACAGCAAAGAAAACCAGATAGAGCTGATAAAACTATACTATGAAGACAAGATAAACAAGATTAAAAAAGGCGATGAACTCCCTCCAGGGGTTATAAAGACAATCAAGGTCTATGTGGCGATGAAGAGAAAGATCGCTGTAGGTGATAAGATATCTGGACGTCACGGAAACAAGGGTATAGTATCTGTTATACTGCCGGAAGAGGATATGCCGTTTATGGAGGACGGGACACCGATAGATATCGTCTTAAACCCCCTTGGGGTCCCTTCAAGGATGAATGCAGGCCAGATACTGGAGACCCATCTTGGCTGGGCTGCTAAGGAACTTGGGAAAAAGATAGGGGAGATGATTGATAATTACAATAAAAAGATGTGCTCACCGGAGGTCATACGGGAACACATCAAAAAGATATATAACAGTGACGAGATAAACAATCTCATAGACAAGATAAGCGATGAAGAGCTTCTGGAGTTTTCTGACAAACTAAGAGACGGCATCAATATATCTGTGCCTGTTTTTGATGGACCTAAAGAAGAAGACATCCGGGAGCTATTCAGGATGGCAGAGATGAAAGATGGCTTCCAGACCACCCTGTATGATGGAAGAACTGGAGAGCCATTCCACCATAAAATAACAGTGGGTTACATGTATTTTCTCAAGCTCCACCACCTCGTTGACGACAAGATCCATGCCCGTTCCATAGGCCCATATTCCCTTGTTACCCAGCAGCCATTGGGAGGGAAGGCACAATTCGGTGGTCAGAGACTGGGTGAGATGGAGGTCTGGGCACTGGAAGGTTACGGCGCAGCATATTCACTTCAGGAGTTTCTCACCATCAAATCCGACGATGTAAGCGGCAGGATAAGGGCATACGAGGCAATAGTCAAGGGAGAGGATGTCCTTGAACCAAGTCTCCCTGAATCATTCAATGTCCTCATTCAAGAGCTTAAAAGCCTTTGCATAAATGTAGACCTCGTAAAGGAAGAATAAGGAGGTAAACCTTGGAAGACCTTTTTAAGATTTTCGATAAACAAAAAGACCCTTTAAGTTACAGCGCAATAAAGATATCCCTTGCATCCCCAGAGTTGATAGAAAAGTGGTCGCACGGAGAGGTAAAAAAACCTGAGACAATCAACTACAGGACATTCAAGCCTGAAAGGGATGGGCTATTCTGCGCAAAGATATTCGGCCCCGTAAAAGACTATGAGTGCACATGTGGAAAATACAAGAGGATGAAACACAGGGGGATTGTATGTGAAAAGTGCGGTGTTGAGGTAATACAGTCAAAGGTGAGAAGGGAGAGGATGGGTCATATAAGGCTTGCATGCCCTGTTGCCCACATATGGTTCCTCAAAAGCATGCCCAGCAAGATTGGGACACTACTTGAGCTTACCATAAAAGAAGTAGAAAGGGTCCTATACTTTGAGATGTATATTGTTATTGAACAGGGTAATTCCCCCTATAAATTCTGCGAACTAATCTCTGAAGAGAAATACAATGAGGCAAAGGATAGGTATGGTGAAGACTTTAAGGCAGGAATAGGTGCTGAGGCTATAAGAGAATGTCTAAAAAAGATAGACATCGAGAAGCTGGCCAGTGAACTAAGGGTGGAGATGAGGGAAACGGCAAGCGATGCAAAGAAGAAGAAGATATCAAGGAGATTGAAGATAATAGATGCATTCAGGGCCTCAGGGGTTAAACCTGAGTGGATGATACTGGATATTATCCCGGTTCTGCCTCCTGAGTTGAGACCCCTAGTCCCCCTTGACGGAGGTAGATTTGCGACATCAGATTTAAATGACCTATATAGAAGGGTTATAAACAGGAATAACAGGCTAAAGAGGCTCATGGAGCTCAATGCCCCTGATATAATCATCAGGAATGAAAAAAGGATGCTCCAGGAGGCAGTAGATGCACTCTTTGACAACTCGAAAAGAGGCAGGGTTGTCACAGGGGCTAATAAAAGACCCCTCAAATCCCTAAGCGACATGTTAAGGGGTAAACAGGGCAGATTCAGACAGAATCTCCTGGGAAAGAGGGTTGATTACTCAGGGAGGTCTGTAATTGTTGTCGGTCCTGAATTAAAACTCCACCAGTGCGGTCTGCCAAAATACATGGCCTTAGAACTCTTCAAACCCTTTGTCTATAACAGATTGATAAAAAAGGGTTATGCAGGTACGATAAAAAATGCAAAAAAGATAGTGGAGAAAGAGACACCTATTGTATGGGATATCCTTGAAGAGGTAATAAAGGAACACCCTGTGCTTCTAAACAGGGCCCCTACCCTACACAGGCTTGGCATACAGGCCTTTGAACCCCTGCTCATTGACGGGAAGGCAATCCAGCTCCACCCCCTTGTATGTCCTGCCTATAATGCCGACTTTGACGGTGACCAGATGGCAGTCCATATACCTCTGTCCATTGAGGCACAGGCAGAGGCAAGGATTCTCATGATGTCCACAAATAATATACTCTCCCCTGCCAATGGCAAACCCATAATCGTCCCTACACAGGATATAGTCCTCGGGCTTTATTACCTCACCATAGAGAGAAAATTTGTAAAAGGTGAGGGAAAATACTTTGCAGACCCTGAAGAGGTAATGGTTGCTTATGATGCAGGGATGATTGACCTCCATGCAAGGATAAAGATCAAATTTAACGGCAAACAGGTAGAGACCACTGTTGGAAGGGTTATATTGCGCGATGTAATAGAGCATGCCCTGGATGAAATCGAAGAGGAAAAAAGAACATCAATAATGAATGAGCTTTTTAGCCTCATCAACAGGATAATGGACAAGAAGACAATAGCCCAGCTTGTTGATAAGTGCTACAGGGAAGCAGGTGAAAAGGCAACGGTAATACTCTCCGACAGGTTGAAAAACCTCGGCTATTATTTTGCCACCCTTGGTGGTATATCCATATCCATTGACGATATGAAGATACCCAAGAAGAAAAAGGAACTCATTGAAAGGGCAAACAGGGACGTGGTGAATGTCCAGAGACAATATTCAGACGGTCTAATAACAGATGGCGAGAGATACAACAAGGTAATCGATATATGGGCAAATGTTACAGAAGAGATTGCCGATGAGTTGATGAGGGAATTGGGCACAGAGGATGTTATAGGTCCTGATGGAAAGCCTATATTGGATTCTAATGGAAAACCTGTAAGACAGAACAGCCTCAATCCAATATTCATGATGGCACACTCAGGCGCAAGGGGTAATGCACAGCAGATAAGACAGCTTGCAGGCATGAGGGGGCTTATGGCAAAACCATCAGGAGAGATTATCGAAACTCCTATTACAAGTAATTTCAGGGAAGGTCTTGACGTCCTCCAATACTTTATCTCAACCCACGGTGCAAGGAAGGGTCTTGCTGACACAGCATTAAAGACTGCAAACTCGGGTTATCTGACCAGAAGACTCGTTGATGCTGCCCAGGATGTAGTTGTTACTGAATATGACTGCGGTACCTTTGATGGTATTGAGATGAGGAGGCTTGAGGAGGGTGGCGAGGTCATAGAACACCTCGATGCAAGGATACTGGGCAGGGTTGCCCTTGAAGATATAAAAGACCCTGATGGAGAGATTATCGTAAAAAAGAACGAGGAGATAAGGGAGGTTCATCTAAAGCAGATAGAGAATGCAGGATACGAGAGTGTTAAGATACGCTCAGTCCTCACATGCAGGGCAAAAAGAGGTGTATGTGCCCTATGCTATGGAAGGGATCTGGCAAGGGGCAGGCTTGTAAGCATCGGTGAGGCTGTTGGCATTATTGCAGCACAGTCTATCGGTGAGCCAGGGACACAGCTCACCATGAGGACATTCCATATTGGTGGTGCAGCATCCCGAAGGGTTGAACAGTCAACACTTGAGGTGAGGAATGAAGGCTATGTAAGACTCCATAATGTCAAGGTCATTATAAACAGGGAGGGTGTCCCTGTGGTTATGAACAGAAACGGTGAGATAGCTGTAGTGGATGAGGCAGGAAGGGAGCGAGAAAAATATCCTGTCATATACGGTGCAAAGCTTAAATGCAAGGAAAATGATTATGTAAAAGAAGGAGATGTCCTCGCTGAATGGGACCCATATACAACGCCAATCCTGTCTGAGGTGTCCGGTAGGATTAAGTTCGGTGATATATTAGAAGGCATAACCATGCAGGAGACAAAAGACGAGGTCACAGGTCTATCTTACAAGGTTATTATTGAACCAAGGGACCAGACCTTAAGACCCAGGATCTCTATAAAGGATGATAAGGGCAAGACAATAATGATGGATGGGACATCAAGCCCGGCAAGATACATACTGCCTGTAGGCGCCCACATAGCAGTCAATGAGGGTGATGACATATACGCCGGGGATGTAATAGCCAAGATACCACGAGACACCATAAAGACAAAGGATATAACAGGTGGTCTGCCAAGGGTTGCTGAGCTCTTTGAGGCAAGGAGACCAAAGGAGAATGCCATAGTAAGCGAGATAAACGGCGTTGTATCCTTTGGAAAGATGCTAAAGGGAAAGAGAGAGGTAATAGTAACACCTGAAAGGGGAGAACCAAGGAAATACAACATCCCCCGTGGTAAACATATAATCGTCCATGAAGGCGACTATGTAAAGGCAGGGGAGCCCCTTATGGACGGTCCTGTGAACCCCCATGATGTCCTTAGCATCCAGGGTGTAAAAGAACTTGCCAGGTATCTCGTCAACGAGATCCAGGAGGTATACCAGTTACAGGGCGTAAAGATTAATGATAAACACATAGAGGTCATAGTCAGGCAGATGCTGAAACGTGTCAGGATAAAGGATGTAGGTGACACCAATTTTATTATAGATGAGCCTGTGGAACAATGGGTATTTGAAGAGGAAAACAGGAGGGTAATAGAAAGAGGCGGTAAACCTGCAGAGGCAGAGCCTCTTTTCCTTGGCATAACAAAGGCATCCCTTATCACAGACAGCTTTATATCTGCTGCAAGCTTCCAGGACACAACAAAGGTCCTGACCCAGGCTGCCATAGAAGGGAGGGTAGACTACCTGAAGGGGCTTAAGGAGAATGTGATAATGGGCAGAATTATCCCTGCCGGCACAGGTTTTCCAAAATACAGAGGCTATGACATGGTGGTTATGGATAAGTCAACAAATAGCCCTGAAAAATTAACAGAGGCAGAGCCCCAGGAAGAGCCTAATAACGTTTGAGTTTTCTATCTGCTATAATAGCCTCCTCAGATTTTGGATAGAGTTCTTTTACCTTCTTGAGGGCTATTATAGCATTGTCTTTTTCATTGAGATAAATGAAGGCATCTGCCTGTGAGAGCAGTGCCCTTGGTGCCTTCTCGCTCTTGGGGTATTTTTTGATAACCTCATTGAAATTGAGGATTGCCATCTCATAATCTTTTATACTCATATAACACTCACCGAGCCAGTAATAGGCATTAGGGACAAGGGGTGTCCCTGCATAGGCCGCAATAAACTCAGAGAATTTTTTAATGGCATCCTGATACATCTTCTTCTGAAAGAGATCAAAGGCCTCCTTGTACTTTATTTCATAGTTGGTATCCTCTGGTTTTGATATATTCTCAGCCTTGACCTCCCCGGGTTTTTTAAGGGCATTAATCTCGCTTTTTGTCTCTGCGTAGTATGTCTTCAACTGAAACTCCAGCGCCTCCATCTTTCCTGTGAGATTTTTTATCCTTTCGTCGCTGCTGTTAATGGAAAGGGAGATGTCTGCAATCTGCTTTTTTATCGCCTCATTATCCTTTAAAATACCTTCGAGTTTTTTATTATTCTGCTCTTTATAGGTCCTTAATTCATTCTCAAGGGTCCCTATACTCCTGTTTACCATTGTCAGGTCCTCTGTGGATGCATAACATCCGGCGATTATAAAACCCATTAAAAAAATCACTACATTCTTTTTCATATCTTGACCTTCCTTAGTTTCATTTTCTTATGGCATAAACACAGGCTGTGTCTCATCTCCCTCGGTAAACTTCAATGTTCTCTTATTATCTCCATTGAAGAGCATAATGGATATGCTATATCTGTTTCCCTTCAAGGTCGAATATATTATATATCTACCGCATGGAGAAAAATGGGGGGAATCATTTAAACCCCCATTTGTAAGGAGCCTCGGGTTTGAGCCGTCAGGGTTCATGGTGCATATCTCAAAGGAGCCCTCAATCTTTGAGACAAATGCAATGAGGTCTCCCTTTGGAGAAAAAGTCGGGGCTGTATTATAATCACCGGAGAAGGTTAATCTTTTTGTTTCACCTGTTATCATATCCTTCAAAAAAATCTGAGGGGTTCCATGCATATCTGATACAAATACCATCTTTGTCCCATCAGGTGAAAAAGATGGAGACGCATAGATGCCGTCACCGGATAAAATAGGTTTTTTAGTCCTGGAACCTACATCTACAGTATAGATAGTAGACCTTCTTCCAGAGGTAAAGGAATATGTGAATGTCCCTTTGTCCTTCCATGACGTCCCTGTCTTCATGCCGCTATCTGTATCAACAAAGACCTCTGTCTTTTTTTCCATATCTAATATATATAGATTGGGTCTGCCCCTAACATAAGAGGTATATGCAAGATATCTGCTATTTGGTGAAACAGATGGTGAGAGTGTTATACTGTTGTAATTTGTCAATCTCTGGACATTATAGCCATCAAAATCAGCCGCATATATCTCCTTTTTCCCCCTGTAACCCGATACAAAAACTATCCTTGAACTCATAATACCCTTTTCGCCTGTAACAGCAAAGATTATATCGTCTGCAAGCTTATGGACAATCCTGCGCCATCCATCAGCTTTTCCTTTATATTTATTGGCATGGACCAGTGTGCCATCAAGGGTATCGTATACATACACATCCAGTATCAGGTCATCATCTTTCTCCTGCAGTAATCCCTTGCATATCAATTCAACACCCAGGGACCTCCAGTTCCCAAACCTTATCTCCCTCTTTTCTATACCCTCATCTAAGAGTTCCCTGTCGAATAGGGTCTGGGGTGCGGGGATGAAAAAACCTGACATGTCCAGGTCTTTATTTAAGAGCTCGGTCATGTCCATACGTAGCCTTGTTATCTTATCGCTTTTGAAATATGGGACTGCTATGGTAATCTTTTTAAGTGACTTACCATATACATCGAGGTATATTTTTGCCTCAGCCTCTATACTGAAAAAAAGAAAAAAGATCAATAAGACTAATAAACTGAATCTCTTCAATGTATTTACCCCTTCTGTCTTTAAATCATATTACATTGTTGTAACTAATTTCAATCATTTTTGAGACCGCTGAAGAGGTCTCAAACATTAGGGAACAAACACCAGGCCTGGTTATATTACAACCATAAATATAAGACCTTTACAAGCGTTTAGCTGCAAGTATCCTACATCTCAAAATTATTACGTGCTGTTTCGCAAGATAAGTCAATGATTTAAAAGGACAGATAGATTTTAAATAATTTAAAATTATCTGTAGCTGTATTGCTGTAATGTCTTGGAGGGCACAATTTAATAATGTGCCCTCCGTGTTTTTTCTAAAGCTTAAAGATTAACAGCAATGAAACAACGAGAGAATATATAACAAGTGATTCAATCATTGCCAGACCGATGATCATGGGGGTAACTATCTTCCCTGATGCACCAGGATTCCTGGCAATACCATCAAGCGCTGATGCAATGCCTTTGCCCTGTCCAAGAGCTCCACCAAAGGCTGCAATAGCAACGCCGAAGCCTGCTGCGAGTGCCACCATCTGTTTTACTGCAGGGTCGAGTCCCTTAGCCTCTTCTGCTGCCATGGCAACGCTTACGGAAAAGCATACAAACAGACCAAGAAGCATAATGATTGTTAATAGTTTTTTCATTCTATTTCACCCCTTTCTTATATTTTTTTAATGTTCTTCATGGGATATAGCCCCTGAAAAATATGCCATAGACAAAAGGACGAACACGAAAGTCTGCACAAAGGCCACAAATAATCCGAGGAACATAACAGGCAGAGGAACAAGGAATGGAACCAGGCCGAAGAATATAGCTGTTACAAGGTGGTCACCTGTTATATTACCAAAAAGCCTGAGGCCCAGCGAAAGCGGTCTTGCGAAATGACCTATAAGCTCAATGGGAACCATAAGCGGTGCAAGCCACCAGAATGGCCCCATAAAATGCTTTAGATATTTAATACCATGTTCCTTGAATCCATAATAATGTGTCATAACGAAAACTGTGATTGAACATGCAAATGTGGTGTTTACATTATCTGTTGCAGGCAAAAAACCAGGGACAAGGCCTGACAGATTGTTGAAAAGTATAAATAATGCCAGGGTCCCTACAAGCAGAACAAACTCTTTCCCCCTCGGTCCCATACTCTCAACTACAATATTCGATATACTCTCGACAATCATCTCAACAAAATTCTTAAAGGTAAAATTAGGCTCAGGGACTACCTCATCCTCTTTCTTCTTTAACTGCCTGTAACCTAAAAAAACTATAATAAGGAGTATTACAGACACGATTATGCTGTTAGAGACATGGGGTGGTAGATGTTTAAGGAATGGGAATAAGGAAGCCCATGTAAAAACTTCATGCTCCATTTTTCTGCCTCCTTTTTATGGATAAACTTAACATTGCCATAATCTGATTTATTATAACGGAAATAAAAAGCGTTGATAATCCAATGAGAAAAAATATTACATCTATGTTTCCGTAGATTATTATCACAGCTACAATACCTGCAAAGAGGAAAAATTTCAAAGGCAGTTTTATAAGGAGGTCTTTTTTGTTTATTTTAGACTTGCTGAAACCACTCTCGATAATCTTCTTTAGAAACCTGAAATTTAGAGTTATTATTGCACTGGCAACGGCAAAACTAAAGAAATATCTATATTCCCTCATTATTACCAATGAAAGTATTGAACCTATTATAAAGATTATAAAATTTAAACGCTCTATGTCACTTACTATTGTTTCTTTCATCTTCTTTTTGCATCTTTTTAATCAAGGTGATGATTGTCTTAAAAGCAGCCCCAATACCAAAAAAAGTAAAAATTATTGTAAGATATGGATATGTCTTAAAAAACCTATCCAGAAAATAACCTATTACAATGCCAATAGCTACAGAAAGACCCATTTCAAGGCCAAGGGAGCTGTAGTCTAAAAGCGATTTAAATGTTTCTCTCTTTGTATCTTTTAATACCATATACATTGCAAACCTCTTTTATCTAACATACAGATTACCCCGTAGTCAATTTATTTTTTATATTTAAATTGTATATCTGAACCCTTAAAAAAAGCACTCTTACCTCGAGACATCTGCCAGGAGACCTTATTGATAACCGCTTGTATTCATAGAGACCTTTGAAAAGGCCTAATACTCTTGGGTACGTCCTTAAGACCCATTTTGATAACTATTGTATTCATAAAATAAGAAATTCATCTGCGACTAATCTTAAGCTATCTACAGTTTTTTGTAAGGGTCTTAAAATATCTTTTTAAAGGCTGTATAATAACAAATCTGTTGCACGCAAATTGCAGTATATGTTATATAAAAACATATTGGGCCGTTAGCTCAGTCCGGTAGAGCAGTTGACTCTTAATCAATTGGCCCCAGGTTCGAATCCTGGACGGCCCACCAATAAAATTAAACCACTTATGGACATAACTCATTGTGGATTAATCCCCTTATTGTAAGGTCCTCTCCATTCTCTATTACACCCTAAAGAGTTCCATCTCTTTCTGTTTTATAAAGAGTGCCTTTTACCGTATTTTAAAGGACATAAATCAATTACGATGACTACACATTATGCACATCATTATACTGAGAGCTTAAGACGAGGAATTGAGGCTCTGAAATAAAAACACTACAATTTTACTACAATAGAACCGGTTTCTATTTGCAAAAGATGCTAAAATGTAATAAAATCAAGCAGGCGAGAGTGGCGGAATTGGCAGACGCACTGGACTTAGGATCCAGCGGGTAAAACCGTAGGGGTTCAACTCCCCTCTCTCGCAAATCAAGGAACACCAATGGATTTACGAGATTTGACAAATTACTTTTCATTTTTCACAAGCCTGAATATGCCCGGATTATGCCCGCGGACTATATCCTTTATTTTTTCTTCATAGACTGATGCAGCTTTCTGGCAGGCTTCAACTAAATCATTCTCATTGACAATGTTGTACCGGTCAAAAACCGTTCTCGTTTTGTGACCCGAAATCTTCATAGCAACTAACTCCGGTATTCCTGCCCGCACCATATTCCTAACGGCTGTTCTTCTCAAGTCGTGAAATAATTTACCTTCAAGCCCATTGGCATTACATGCCTTATCCCATGCGGTTCTTATGTCATTTCCTAATCTCTGTCCATTCCTTGAGAACACATATTCACAATCAGGATAGTGTATATCTCTTATCTTCTTCTGCATAAGGATTGTGTCGTATAACTCGCCAGTGAGAAAAACAACCCGTTCTTCATTATTCTTTGTAGTTCCGGCTTCAAGGGTAATTTTTCTGTCAAATATGTTTACCTGCTTCCACTTAAGAGATAATATTTCCTCTTTTCTCATGCCTGTGTGGTATCCCATCGTCAAGACAGGTTTTAAATAGTCAGGTAGAGCATCTTTGAGTTTTAAATATTCCTCAACCTCAAAGAATCCAGTTCTAACGTTGTTTTCCTTTAGTTTTGGAATCTTCGGAACGTGTGCTACTTTTGGAGGCGTGCTTTCCGCTCCTATAGAAAACATCCGCTTTAATGCAGACAGCTCCCGGTTAATCATGCCGTTGCTCGCCTTTTCGTTCTGTCTTTTAATGATATAGTCCTTAATGGCTTGTGTTGTGATGTTGTTTGCACGATACCCTTCAAAATAATTTTTAAGGTGTGCTACGCTTATTTCCATTCTCCATAAGGACTTTTTTCCATTGACCTTGTAATCATTAATCAAGTCCGCTGACAATTCTTCGAAGGTCGTCTTTTCAGGCTTTAGCCCTGCAAAATTTCCCGCTGCTATCGCCCCTTCTCGAATTTTTAAGAGTCTTTCTGCATCGCTCTTTTTCTCCGAATGAACACATTCCCGATAAGGTTTGCCGTTGCGATAATATTTAATGTTCCATGATTTGCCATTCGGCTGTTTGAAGATGCTACCCATTACAATCACTCTCCTTTTCGTTTTCTTTTTCGTTGTGCCCCTTCCAATAGCTCACCTCCTTCCAATTCCAGACATCTTAGGGCAAGATGCAGGAATGACGGTATTTTTCTGACACCTGTTTCCCATCGGGCAACACATACTTGATGAACACCTAAAGTATTAGCCAGGCCTTGTTGAGAAAATCCATTTTTATCTCTCCAGTATTTTAGTTCTTCCGGTGTCATAATATTTATTATAGCCATTGGTTATCCTTTGTCAAGTGAAATATTATGCCTCCATATTTCGTTTCTAATAAACAAATTCAACGTAACGTATACCATCCTATTGCTTACCTTTGATATAACATCCACAGTGCAGTTTTACTTTAATAACTGTGTTTGGTTTTGTTTTGTTCAATCCAGCGATCCATGTCTATTATATCCAGAAGAATTCGTTTTCCATCCCTTACGTAAGATATTTTACCTGCCCATATCATTTCCCGGACAGCCCAAACACTCCGCCCCAAATAAACAGAAGCATCGTTTATCGAATAAAGTCTTTTCTGCGGTTTGATATGGGTTTTTGTCTCTTTCATTATATGCCTAAATTATGCCCACTGTGGATTGCCTATCCAGTGTAGCGTTATAAAGCCTTGCTAATTGAACGTTTATAAAGGTGTATGCCCATTTTATGCCCATACATGGGTTATACCATGTCACCATTTTTTCAATTATAGCCTGAATGTCTTCCGGTTCAAGTGTTGTCTTCATATACTTCCTTCCATTAAACAGGATAACACCGTGTTGAAATGTCGAAAGATCATCAATGGTTTTATATGCCCTGTACCTCATCATGCAAAATAGTCCTTGTGCTTACCCTGTTATTTTCGCCTTTTTTGAAGTATCCCCTGACCTGCTTTCTGCTTTTCAGCCTCTTTTGAAAAACTGAAGCAGGAACCTTCTTTCTCCAAACCTTTTTGCTCTGCTTAATCGCATTATCAAATGGTGTGGCCTTTCCTTCGAGATAGTCAAGTATATGAACACAAAGTCCGTCACCTTGAATGTAGTTGCGTAACCCTATATCAGGATCGAGCGGACAAATGTTGCTCGTGCATCTTAAATGACTTGTGCATTTCTCATCGTAATTCATGTTTTTACCTCCATTTTTAACCTGTTCTCGGCATACACTACCCCCCATGCCCCCAATGAGACAGGCGGTTGTGTGTATATACACGCTCGCAGTTTTTGCCAAATAAAAGGCTTCAATCATCGTTTTCGCCCTCAAGCATCTTTTTTCTTGCCTCCTTCATGCGCAAATATTCTTCTTTAGTGTCAGGTACTTGCAAAATGATAACAGCCTCGTTGCTGGTGGACTGATTGGATAAGAGGCGGCTTTTATCAATGGCAATGCCTGAAGCTGTCACCCTCTGAAGCATTGAGCTTTTTTCAATATCCGCTGGTTTGATACTGTCAATAAGCTTATCTGCTAAATTTTCAAATTTGGATATAAGGTCTTTCTTTATCTCTTTCACCTGTTCTATTGCTTCAGGGGTAGCCAAACATTTCTTTATTGTTTTGTCATCCCGCTTCAAAGTAAGGGCTATCTGATGTATTGACAATCCAGAGGCCTTCAGCGTCTTTGCCCGTTCAATTTCTTCCGTGTTCATGGGTAGTCTTTTTGTATTCATAGGTTATGACCTCTTATCCAAATTTCTTCCAAAATAGTCCAAAAGATTCCAAACGTAAAAAAGGTCAACTAAGACCCTCAAGCCTTTCACTAACAGCAATCAGTTCTTCAATAACATCACCGAGCAAATCTGGTTTGATGTTGATCCTGTTCTGCGTGGGTGTCCATTTACCCTTATTGTTCTTGGCATATACCTGAATACAGCAAAACTTGTGTCCATGATGATCTTCAATGGATATTCTGATTTTCTCACTTAGGTTTTTATGAAGTTCGTTTTTTTGCATGGTATCTCCTTACTTAAAGTTTGTCGTCAAGTTCATTTTTGGCACTGTATAGGTTCATTTTTTGCCAGCTTTTGGGTATGTAAACAGGAAATGGTGGCAGAAATTGAACTTGTAGGGCTATTTTTACACCTGAAATAGTGGCAGAAATTGAACTGTATTCTATAATATCGCCACGCTTTATGCCCCCTGTTACGAACCACAACTCCTCCTTATCTGCTCCTGCCCAAACTCCCTCCATTCCATCTTCTTGAAAGTTGCCAATCCATAGTCTTTCCACCTCTTGGAAAGTCGGAAATAGCTCATCGTCAGCTTGTCACTTTTTAAACCGCCCTTTTTTACAGGGTCGATGAAGCCGTTCCGCATAAGCGCTTGAATAACGTTATAGAACGTACGCCTCGCACAGCCGATTTTTAAAGCTTCTGCGTAGGAGAATGAGAAAGTGGTTTCGTAATATTCAAAACTCTTGATGGGAAGTTTTACTTTTCCAAGAAAGTAAGGCAAAAGCCCCTTTGAAGAATTAGGCAAATCTTTGTAGGCCTTTGAATTCAGCATATCCCAGAGCATAGGAACAAATGGTGGCAGTTTATTTGAAATCTTCTTTTTTGCCATAGTCATTACCATTTCCGTCAAACGTTACAGTTTTAAACATCTTTACGAAAATACTCATCTTTCACCCCGCAGAGATAGCATCCTTGAGCGTAGTCGCCTCAGCACATTGACATAATCGAGGATGGGCGTGGAGGGGTTACACTGATAATCCCTGAGAAGTCGATAAACCTCATCTGATGAGTCAAACTCAAAGACAACGCGGGTTCCTTGCAGGGTTAGTTCGGGTGAGATATTTTTTAGCTCAAGATATGAAGCGGTGTGTATATCAAATACTGGGATTTTTCCTTTGATCTTCGCCATTTCCTACCCCCTTCTTCTTTATCTTTTATAGGGATGTATGGTTTTTCAGTCGTAAAGGTGGGACATGGGAAAGAAATAAAAAATATAAAAGCTATGATTTTAAAAGGTGGGACGATAAGAGTTTAACTTTATTGTAAATTCTGTGTATCTGTTTTCTTGAAAGGTTGTACTCTTCTGCAAGGTGAGTTTTTTTACATTTCCTTATCGCTATTTTAAAGAAAATATCCACATCACGCTGTGAAATGCCATTTTCTAAGAGCTCTTCTTCACATTTTCTTATTATGTCATTTGACTGTAAGGCTTCAAACATGTTGTATGGTTCAATATCAACTGAATCTGTTGACTTATCGGTGTCTGGGGCACAGTTAATGGTTTTGACGTTTTTTCGGAATCTATGCACATAATCATCTTTAAGCATCTGGTAAAGCTTGCCATTTTGATAATAGTTTCTATCGCCAAAAAGCCATGTGGTAAGGTTTTTCCTTTTGCTCATTTTTACCGGTTTGTAACAGAAGCTTAGCATTTTAACATATCGCTTATTTCCTGCTAACAAAACGCTTTCATTAACTGGGGTGTAAGGGTTCAATATGGTATCAAAACATGGTGCTATGGCTTTTATTGTCTCAATAAAAATAGTCTCAGTGTAAAAATCTTTGATGCTCTCTAAGTCAACTGCCTGATTATTCAGAGTTTTGAGTTTGTCTGTTATTGTAGTATCAAGCGGCATCCCGATGGTATCAAAGAGGTTGGCGATAGCTTGCAGGAACAGTTTTACGTGTTCACCGCTTTTCTCAATGCAACACTGGTGAAATTTATCAATCACTTCCAAATAACTTTCTATTATCGCCGGTACATATTCTAAAAACCATGCAAGGTATATTTTCTGTATGCTCAATGGTAGTTTTATGGATGTATCTTTCGTAATAGCATTGAGGATATCGGCAGCAGTCATTCCACCGATTATATAGCGGAGGCAATATTTTGCCTCGGCCCTAAACTCGTCGTCATAAGATATTGGTAGTGCCTCACCTTCCTTTCCTTTGTAAAGACCGTATGTTACCATCTTCATTACTCGTTGATAGCTTACTTCGCTTACTGCTTTATTCTCATATATTTTATACAACGCTTCCTTCGCTTTATTATCACCGTTCAGCGCCTTCTTAATCGTGTAGCACACAAGCATCTGGTCTAACAAATCATCACTGGCAATCCTTTGTTCTGTTAGAAAGGGGAGCCACAAGGCATGAAGTTTCTTTATAGATACCAATCTCTTGGGGTCAAGGGTTACGTTAGCCTGTGGTAGAAATGCATTCATGTCTACCAAAATACAAGGGGTTATCGTGCTTATTTCCTTGTATATCCTTTCCATAACAGAAGGAAAGCGAATCTCCCAAGCATCAGAGCGATACCCGTTGCTTGTTGCTGTATGTGCAAGATATTGCAGGTCAAGGTCATCATTCAGGCTGATATTGGGTTCATCAATGAAGTAGTGCTTCATATCTCTATTTGCCGTGTAGAGGTCTTTATTTGCTGTGTAGAGGTCGATTAATGGCTGAATGAGCCTTTTTAATTTCTCTTTTCGTGGTAATGACTTTTGAGAACGTATTTCCTGAATAGCTTCGAGGTAATTTTGTAATTTTTCCATTTCCATTTCCATATCTCTTTCGTGGCTTAGGAATAACTAAATATAGGGGTCCTTGGAAGTCCCCATTTTATCTTCTGTATCGGCTATCCCTTGAGCAAGTATACATCTTAAAGTTATCTGCAACCGAGGACAATTTTCTAAAAAACATGAACTTTGACCTCATTAAAAGGCAACTGAGTGCTCTTTGAGTAGGAGAAAGTGTGTGGGTGGTGAGTGGTGAGAGGTGCAGGGCAGGGTATGGATTGGGATACCTTCAAGCCTTTATCGCAAACCCCGCACGATACCACCCCATTTATTTTGCCACTTTTCGTAGTTCCTGCCTTTCTTTGGTATATATCTGACCCCCCCCCATTGCCCCCAATGGCAATAGCCCCTGTCCTTATATCGCCGCTCGCAATTTTTTCAACATAAAAGAACTTGTCCGTTACCTCTTCTTTGGTTTTATTGATTTTTTTTGTGGGCAGCAGAAAAACATTGCTTCCACTTACTTATCCACACCTTTGGTTGTTTCTTAAAGGCAAGGATTGCCATATAAAATATGCACTACTATTTGAATAACTTTACCGCTGCTTGTTCCTCTTCTCCTCATACATTATTGTATCTGCCTGAGACATAAGCTCATCAAGGGAAGAAGGCTTTTCAGGGAAACCAGACATTTCTTACAATGTTTGTTATCACTATTCTCCGACATGTTTTTCAATAAGTTTCTTAACACTATGAGACACCTTGACATAATCCCAGCGTAATTAAATCGCTTTTCTACTTCCAGAAGTATCAATTACAAGGTTAGCATACCTTAATAATTCTGAGGTTTATATTCTCAATAGAACCAAAGGCCAGACGTACTTACAAATTAAGAATAGTTCGAGTCCTTCTTGACCTAAGCTTTTTTTATTGTTTTTTTTCTTCTGTTTTTAAAATTGTTTTCGTTTCTAAAAAATCTCTAAGAGACGATATTAGCATGGTCATGTGACCATGATTTGCTCTATTAAAAGCCAAAATAGCACGTGCTGACCCAAGAAACGCTTCACTTGTTGTTGCCTCTCCTTTATAACAGATGTCTTTAAACCAAACTTCCTTTAAAAATTGGTCATTTAAGGTATATTTTGCACATAATTCCGATGTCATCGTAAAACCTGCCGAAGGAAAAGAGGCTTTGTAGACATTTGCCATTAACGTGAAGCTCTTATTAAGGTCGCCGCCAAACAAGTTTGCCTGTCTGATAGACTCTTCAATGGCTATTTTAAAATTATTCTCAGTTATATATGAATCTACATCGCTTTCAGACAACGCCACCTTGACAGACAAAGATTCTGGGGTCAAAGGTTCTTTTGCTGACTGAATGTTTTGGGGAATAAAAAATACAGGAGCAATAGCACTTGGAGCACAACCCACTAAAAGAATAAAACTTAATAAAATCAAAAACCCTTTAATAGAATATACCATTATTGTCTCCTTTCAAGAAAGATTGTTGCAACTGTTCCTTTTTTAAGACTTCTAGTTAAAGGCCCACCAACAATTTGTGTTGTTGTCATAACCTCCTTTGTTTCAAATTTATCTTCCTCGATAGGTTCAGGGTACTCATATATCCTCAGCTGACTTCTCTTTAGAACTGCTTCCGCTTTCCCCTTTGAACCCATAATGCCTGTTAATTTTCCGGTATATTTTTCTCCAGATTCGCTTTTGCTTGAAAAACTCCAAAAGGTCGAGCCATTATAATTAACTGTGTGAGCAGGCCCTTGGTCAGACAATTCACCAAAATCCCCAAAATAGGAACTGCATACAAAATCAATATTTTCACCTCTTTTGATAGACACAAAAACAATGTCACCGGTAGAATAGTAAGCATCTTTTGGAGTGTCTGCTTTTTCATCTATCGCAAATGTGACCTTCCATATCCCTAAAAGAGGGTGGCCAGAAGTGGCTTTTTGTTCTTCATATATTTTTTCGTACTTCAACAAAGTGCTACTGGAAACCTTCATAGGAATTCTTGCACAAGAGGTTAACAGTATGGCTATAAATATAAAAACTATTAAATTTTTGAAGAATGGATACTTTGAATTTAACATTATCCCTCCTCTAGATCATTTTTTTACCTATTCTGCTATTGAGAGGAATTTATTTTTCTGTATAAAATTTAAATTACACAAAAAAAACAAATTGTCAATACGAACTGCCTGATATTATAGTTAAAAATCTGATAATATCTGCCAAAAAATCAATCAGGAAGTTACACGTAACAAAAAACCCCGCCTTTGTAAACAGATAAAGCATCCTTATTTCTCAAGGGGGCGGTATAGCCCGAAGATGAAATAGGATGCCGCCTACAATGTAGTACCTATTATTCACATATTATCCTTGTAGGCGGAAGGCTTTGTCTTATCTATTTCTGGTTCAGGTATTTCTTCGCCGCTTCTCGCAATTCTTTCCTCAATTCTTCCTTTTCTTGCTCCGTCAAGAATCTCGTCTTTGTGTTTAATGAGGGCTTGTGCTTCGGGGTTTGTGAGGTTGTTTGCATCGGTTTCTCTCCCATAGATATATTTTAGCACATCTTTGTTTCAGTTTCTGCCATATATTGTAAAAGATAGGTTGAAAGTTTTTGCCGAAATCCGACAACTGTCGCTTTTCGGTACTACTTTATAATATCGGTGATTGTATGTCGTGGTGCTCCCATCGTATCGTCAATACCTTCTTGTGTGTTCCATGTCTTCGGATAGATGTTGATGGTTTGCAGGTTAAAGCGTTCTTTTTCGGCCTTATCGCTTGGTCTTTGCTTTACCATTTAATACCTTCATTTTTTTAACGTTTGTTGTGCCATTTTATGCCCCAATCTGGCAGCCTTTTTATAATCATCAATAGCCTTTTGGGTATTGCAACCTTCATTGTAATAATCACCCTTCCACTTCATGCGCTTCGATTCAGGCAAATTTTTATTTTTACCTCCCCAGTCATAATAATCACCCCTGCCTTTCCCCTCGTAATACTCGCCACGCATAAAAAATGCATCTTCTTCGTCAGGCTTTAATCGAATTACCGTTTCAATATCTTTTATTGCCTCATCGGGTTTGCCGTCAGCACGAAGGGAACGTGCTCTTAAGTAGTATGTATTATAATTGTTAGGATTCAACTTTATGGCTTCGCAAAAGCATCCACAGCATGGTAATTGTATCTTATCTTTACAAATTCGAGCCCTTCGTTAATCCAATCCTTCTCGCTTTTCTTTAAGGCAGGTGCTGCTGTATCTGGAGTCGGCACCGATTGGATTGCTGTTGGTTTGGTTTTTTCTTTAATAAAAGACTTCTTAAATTCATAATAAGGGATATTAGAAAAATATTTTTTGTGAAGTACTATGCTTAATTCATCATCAGATAAATCGTTATATTCTGGATATTTTCGTCTAAACTCCAGTATATTTAAGGGTATTTTCTCTGGTGCTTGTGCTGCTGGCTTTGCCTCCTCTTTAGGTGCTGGTAAAGGTAATCCTGCTTTAATAGCTTCTTCATCTGTAATTTTTATAAGGGTAGGTTCATTTTTTTCAGCATACCAAAGCCCAAAGTAAAACAAAACACTGCCAACTATTAAAAATTTAAAGATTCTCCGAAATAGTTCAGAGCGATTTAATTTACCTTTTTTTGAATAATTATTTGCAATCACTACTGTCCGATTAAATCTCAAATAATGTTGGCTGATTATAATTCATAGTAGTATTTTTCTCCATATTTTTATAATTGAAATCCGTAAGTAGTTGAATAAGAGGTGTTTTCTCAAAAAGGGTCACACTTAAAATCTGTAAAATTGTGTAAGGGCTTATGTTGAGATTGAGACGCTTTTTTATTATGGCAATGAGGACATAAACCGATATGGCTATCCATATCTGGGTCTTTACGGCATTCTCTGATGTTCCATAGAATGACTTGATTCGTAGATGCTGTTTTATCCACTTAAAGAACAGTTCTATCTGCCAGCGGGATTTATAGAGAGTTGCTACGCTTAAGGCAGGCAAGAGGAAGTTGTTGGTAAGAAAAACAAAATCCTTGTTTGTCTCGTGGTCGACATACCGTATTTTTCTCAGCTTCTCCGGGTACTGTCTGGAGGTGTTTACTCCGGTCAAAAGTATCGTCTGATCATATTTCAGTCCCGTTGTCTTATCGACAGAACGTGAATAGACTCTTCTACTTTTCATATTTGATTTTGCCCTGATGACAAAATAGGCAAGTACCTGTGTAATAACATAGTCGCCGTTATAGCGATCAACGCATTTGTGAAATTCATACATGGGCAAATAATCCATTATTTGGGAAAAAAACATATCTTCCTGTGTACATGAACCACCCCGCTGTTTTTTTCAGAATGACTATCGCACAGGCATGAAAAATTCAAATCGAAAAATGAATTTTCGTGTGCATAATGCTGTATTTGTTGTATATTAAGGTTTATAGACAAAAGTTAATCGGACAGTAGTGAAAATAAATTATAATTTTTTAACCGGTCGCGATAAGTGAACCTATGATTTCAAAAATCCAAGGATGTCTCATCGGTGGAGCTATTGGCGATGCCCTGGGAAGGTCTGTAGAAGGCGAACCCCCTCCCAAAAGAAGATGGACAGATAAATACCAAAAATGGCATGGATGGAAAAGCGGCCCCATTGGAACTGTTACTGACGATACACAGATGACCATGTGGCTTGCTGAATCACTTATAGACAACGATGGTATCAATCCTGAGGACATTACCGAAAGATTTACGAGAGAACCTATCAGAGGTATAGGGTCTGCCACAAGACAATCTTTGAACAACTACAAGATTAAAAAAATGCCTTGGAATAAATGTGGTGTCGATTCTGCCGGTAACGGTGCAGCGATGCGTTCCTCACCTATTGGAATATTCTACATAAATAAACTGGATGAGCTTAAAAATGCTGCTAAAACACAGGCTATAATTACCCACAACAACTCTATGGCTGTAGCAAGTTCAATTGTAACTGCATCTGCAATAGCGGCACTTTTACATAAAGATCCTTCTGAATTGATTCCAATAAAAGCGAGAATTGAATTTTGTGCTGATTTAGCTCATCAAATTGAAGGCATTGAAGATGATGCTGAATACAAGACAAGAGATCGCAACATTAGAAAAGATAACCTCTACAACAGGATCAAGAACAGTATCCCTGAATTGTTGACTAAGAATGCTGTCCCTCTGGAAGTGAATAACATATTCTGGAGTGGCGCATACATACTGGAGAGTTTACCTTTTGCTCTGTATTGTTTTCTCTATACTCCGACAGGTTTCAAACAAACGCTCCTGAATTCTGTCAATTACAGTAAAGATTCAGATACCGTAGCTGCTATAGCGTGTTCATTCTCAGGTACGCTAAATGGTATTGAAGCTATTGAATCTTACTATGTAGAAGAGCTTGAGGTCAGAGATAGACTGCTTGATATTGCCGAGAGAATGATAAAAGACGTCGGATAATAAATATAATATAGTTTTTTGCCGATATATCCTGAAAAAATAGACCCCCATAGAAAATAATGTGGAAAGTATGGAAAGTAAGAATTCCATACATTCCGAACATTTCTTACTTTGTTATCTATACCCCTTGGGTTTTAACCCCTCCCCCGGTAGTATGCAGATGTTGAGTATTGTTGCAACTGGTGTTGACGAGAGATGAAGGAAGAAAGAGATGGTACGTAGTATCTACGAGTTAAGCATAGGGCCTTTTGCCTATGTTCATAGATTACCGCATGAAATAAAGCAAATTATGATTCCGTTGATTTAACCCGGAGAGATTAAATTCACTCAAAATCAACATGGAAAATTATTTAAATGGAGTTTTGCAAGAAGACCGGCTCAACAATAATTACTTCAGAATAATTTTTGCAATCTTTTACTTCATACTTTGACTGCCTAAAATATTTTCGATGCTGTATAATCTTTTCTGTAAATTCAATAAAGGGTATAATTCTCAATGGAATAAAAAAACCCTAAATGGGAGAAAGGAGAACTATACCCTATGAAAAAAAGTGTATCAAAAAAGACAAAGGATGTCATTGAAAAAGAATTGGAACGGATAAACCACATGAACTCACTTATGGAAATAACAAGGGCAGGGGCAAGGATGATGCTCCAGATTGCCATAGATGTCAAGTTTTTTATTAATTAGACAAAATCCAAAAATTTTGTGTGAGCACTTTTGTATACAATCCAATAAGTTTTTCTTTTCTATATTCTGTGGGAATATGGAAAAGTCTCCGACTTTACCACATTCCCACAGAACCGACGACGATGTTATTGTGTATGTATTCATCTTACCCCCTCCCAGTAGATTCTTCTTGCCAGTTTTGATTTCTGTTTTAACTCTTTAAGTTCTTCAAGGATAAGGGTATTGTTGTTCACCTCATGTATATGGGCAGGGGTAAAGTTCCATAGGTTTTGATGAGGTCTTTCATGGTTGTATCTATATATGTATGACCCTATCTCTTCCCATGCTGATCTTTCATCTGGGTAGCTTCCCACCATGTATATCTCTTCCTGTTTGGCAGTACCGAAGAACCTTTCAGTCAAGGCATTATCTGTCGGTCTTCTTACCCTGGCAAAGGAAAGATCAGCACCCATGATGTCAAAGAACTCTTTTGTCACAAGGGATGTATTTGGTGATCCCCTATCTACTCTTAATTCGGGCAGAATATCCACATTTTTTCTTATCCCCTGGTCTTTCAACCCTATGGTGTATATGTGTTTCACATGGGATGCATTGACAGAGGGAAAGATACCGTATGAGATGATATAACGGGAGAAAAAGTCAATGAGGATGATTAGATACCAGCGAATATGATTTATAAGAAGCCTTGTCCAGTCACAGCCCC
>Ga0209407_1001121_pt1 | contig 29233 bp, 26 predicted proteins | sample AD_JPNHG3_MetaG_FD_184410 | JGI IMG/M metagenome (GOLD analysis project Ga0209407, IMG submission 184410) | Active sludge microbial communities of municipal wastewater-treating anaerobic digesters from Japan - AD_JPNHG3_MetaG (SPAdes) (version 2) | ecosystem: Engineered > Bioreactor > Anaerobic... | reverse complement strand
GGTGTGTTCAATACACCATTATCCATTACTGATTGTATCAGCTTTGGAATACATTTGTCTTTTACATATTTTCTTAGTATATACCAATTCATCTCCCACCTAAAGAGGTGGGAGTATTCTTGGCAATTCCCTATAAAACTTCATCCTCATCATAGAGCCAATCATCTTCTTCATCATCATCTTCTTCATCTTCACCCCAATTTTCTTCTTCATCTTCATCGAAATCTTCATCTTCATCATCCACCCATTCTTGGTCTCCAATAGCATCCTTATCAAGCATTTCATCATCCTCCAATGAAAAATCATATATTTCGTAATCCTCATCGTCTTCAATACCATCATCAATTGTTCGGAAATTACTTTCTTCACCCCTACTAGAAAGAATAGAATAAATATCTTCTGCGTCATAGAAGTCTAAATCTTCATCAGATACGCTTCCAATAGCTTCTAAAATTTTTTTGAAAGTTTTTTGCCGATTTTTTTCTTCTTCTAAAAGCTTTGAAATAACTTTTGTACTATCATTAATGTTTTTCATAATTTATCTCCTTACTCCCATCCCTTTGGTATTTTTATTAATGGTTTTCTAACTATACGAGTATTAGTAATTTTTTCAGCAAGTTTTAAATTTTCAAGCTCATCATATCCTTCAATTACAGGATACTTTTCTTTTTCCGTAAAATATTCAAATACTACACGAGATGCTTCTTGCAAAGTCTTACTTTTAAGAATTTTTTCTTTAATCGGCAAAATATCTTTTCCATATTGTGCATACATATCAAAGAAATATTTCTTAATATCCTCAGATTCTGCAAAATTATCAAATGTAGTTGTTCGTCCGATTTCTTTAATATCTTTATAATTTGTAATCATATCGTATTTTACTTTACTTTCTTTTAATTTTGATTTTAAACCTTGAACAACAGGTTCATAATATTCCCTCATTTGCTTAACTGCTCTTGCTTCTTCTTTGTAAAGTTTAATTAACCTCTTTATAATTTTCTTAAATTCCTTATTTTGCTCTGAATAAAAAGTTAAACTATCATCTAATTTCTTTCTATCAGCTTCCAAATTCTCATAGGATTCTGTAATAGAAGCTATTTTATTACTATAACTAGCTCGAATTTCTCTAATTTTATTTTTTAACTCATCTTCTTCTTTTAAAACGTTATCCAAATCAGAATTGTCTGGTCTTGAATTTAACTCAGCTTGCAAAGCTAAGATTTGTTCCTGAAGTTTTAAAGAAATTTTCTTCCACTCTTCTACTTTCTGCTCATTAACACGAGCCTGGGTAGCAAGTTTACTTAATCCTTCTTGAAATTTTTCAGGCTCTGAAGTTTCAAAAATTTTCTCTAGCTTAGTTGCATTTTCCAATTTTGAGTGAATCTCTCCATTTGTCTTATTGATTGCTTGTTCAAGAAGATTACAAAGTTCAGGGAAACTTTCTGCATCCAAAGACTCTTTAATTTCTGTCAATTCTTGAAGTTTAGCGATAGGATTTTCTAATTTTTCAGCATCATTTAGAAATACCATTACATCTTTATAAATCCTTTTTTCTTCAAGTTTCGACATCTTTGTAATTTTATTTGTATTACCCATATTATTATCCTTATAGTTAATTTCTTTTAACTTATCCAAACTAATCTTTTTTTCTTCCTCTTTAATATTAGAATGGTTATCAGATGGACTTTGATTTTCTAAAGAAGTAAGCTCGTCTTGCAATGAACCCCAAACATCCTGTGAAGGAGTTAAAACAATATCAGCTACTCGTTCAAGTAAGTATGTTTCGGGAACAACTGTTTTACCATCTTCAGAAAGCTCTCCCCATCCAGAGGTACTAAAACCTATCCTACCTCCAGCATCTATAACATCGAGAGCTTTAGCACCTAAATCTCCGACAAAAACAACATCAGCCTTAACAAGCTGTGCACTTTCGTCAATATGCAGATTTGACCAAACACACATGACATTAGCAAAATCACCTTCATCTTCCGCATGTCCAGCTAAACCCACTGAGCCTTCCCAAATATGTCTTTGATTAGCAATAACATTTTCCCAAAGTTTCCGAGAGTATATTCTATTGTTTTTATTTTCTGTAAAGCGAGAAATAGGTACTCTAAATTTTCTTAAATTTTTATAAGTCTTCCCTTTTATCTCCGTAAATTTTTGCTCTGACTCTTGAAACGGTAACTTTTCAATAGATTTTAAATCTATACTAAAACTTTCAACTAATTTCTGAAGCATTGTATCTTCTCCTTTACAATAATTAGTAATTAAAAATTTTATATTTAATTTTTTTTAGCTAAAGAAATTAATACTCTCTTCTTAAAGTTAGTATTTCTACTTTCTTGAAGTATTCGCATTCCTTTCATAGCTGTATTACTATTTTTTAACCCATTAAAAAGTGCTGAGATTATTCGCCTATCATCAAAATCATACGTTGCATCAGCTCCATATTGGAAATGTAAAATTTTTGTTCTTGAATCATATCCCCAATATCCTGTTCCAGCCGAACGTTCCCCTAATTGTAAACTTTTTTTAAGTTGAGCATGAGAAACACCATACGAACCAAAAATAGCTTCATAACGACCATTTGTATATACTAAAATATATCGCCCCCACCTCGTTCCAAAAACAGGTAAAGCTTGATGACTGTCTACATAATTAGTTCCAGAAGGTAAAACTGATTTAAACCCAACTCGTATATCTTTTACCCCCAATGCTTCTTTTAATTTTAATCTAATCATTATTTTTTCTCCTTTTCTTAATTAGTAACTTATACTTAAATCCTCTTTCCTATTAAACCTTCTAAGCGTGGTTTATTTTCTGGCGTACCGCTTGTCGTTGCTTCTATTGTTGCTTTAACAATAGCTCCATTCTTGTTAAAAAAATATAAAGAAATTTTATATGTAGAACCTTCATTTAAATTCGGAATAATAAATTCTTTAACATCCATATTTATTTCATAAGAACTTCCATTATCAATATAAATTTTTATAACATCCTCGTAAAATTCTCTAGCTAAAGGATTAAAATCCCATAAAATTTTAATTGATTCATTAGTTATAGTATCTGTTGTAATAACAGGTAAAAGTTCAGGGTCTGGAGTAAAGTTTGCAATAAAATCCATTTCAATAAATTCTTCATTTAGAAAAGGATTGTTTTTAAACGCTAAAAAATCTAATATAGATTCTTTAGTTATATAAATTTCTTCTACTTCACTTCCCTGAGGTAAAACAACAAACAATGAAGATTTTGGTCCTTGAGCATATTGGTCTAAAATAAAACTTTTTAATGTTACTTGAGCACTAACTACTAAAATTCTATTTTTAGAAAGCCATTCTTTTTCTTTATACTCATTAGTCCAGGAAACATTTTCAACTGCAAGAATAATGGGTAATTTTAATGCTATATTTTTATAATATAAACCAGGTAAAGCTAAATATTTAGGACTTGGATTTTGAGCCCACATTAATATATCATAACAATTTTGAGCATCATCGTCTCTATTAAAATAAAACTTTAATGAAAAAGTACATTCTGCTTGTAAAAAACGAATTGTTTGAGGAATATCTATAGAAATAGGAAACCCTATTAATGCAGCAGTAGCATTTTGTATTGCAGGTCGATGATCTATTTTCCAATTCGATATTCTAAAATAATTAGCAAAAGGAAATTGTAATTGAGAAGCTTGCAAAGAATCATAAGGGGGAGTAACAGAAGGATATAACTTATTTATTCTTTGCCTAAAAGCAAATTCATCACTTGCATAAAAAATACGATTTCCTTCCCCTTTAAAAATTTCCCTTCCAAAATATACTTCTATAGCACTCATCAATAAATAATGAGTATTACTTATGCGATATTTATTATAATAACGAGAGCTAGGTATTTCCATATTCTAATTAGTAATAATTTATTATTATATTAAATTTTTTTAATAAAAAATCTTTTATAATTTTTTTACTAATTTAAATATGAAAAAGCAAAAAATATTAAACTTATATTTTATTTTTTATTTTATTTTATTATCTTTATTTACCCCACTCACTTGTTATTTATTTTTTCGTTTTGGAGATTTCTTTAAGCAAATAACTTCATTACAGCTAATATTTACTATAGGTTTTATTCTTTCTAGTTTATTACTTAGTATTTATTCAATATCTTTAAAATCTTCTAAAGTATTTAATTATTTTTCTATTGTAATCCTTCAATCTTGTAGTTTAATTTTATTAACATGTGGAATAAGTTATTTATTTTATTCTTTTGAAAATATTTTCCCTAATTTTTCTTTATTTGGTTATATAACTGATAGTGTTAATTTTTTATTGTTATCTTTATTAAGTTTTACTATTGCTTCTCATTTTAAACAAGCAGCAAAGGATAATTAAAATGAATTTTTTTGATTGGCTTAATAAAGATTGGTATCTAAAATTATTCGACGTTTTACTGTTTCTAATTCCTCTTTCTATTATTGGAACATTTTTATCAAGTCTTTTTAAAAAGGGAGGAGTTTTAAAACTTCCAAAAAATTTAGGAGAAATAGAAATAAAAAACGATAATAATGAAACTATAAAAATTTCTGATTTTTTAAAACTAAAGGATGAACAAATAGCATCTTTAGAAACAAGCATAGAAAAATTTAAAAAAATTCTTTTAGAAAAAGAAGAGCATATTAATAGATTAGAAGAACAAATAAAAATTTTATCAGAAACTATTCGTCATTTAGAAAAAGAACAAGAAAAACAACACCTATTAAAAGAATTTGAAAAACAAAGAAGAATACCTCTTATCCAACATTCAATATTTTTTAATCTAAAAGAAGGTATGTATGGGAAAAATATAGCTTTACCGTTTGATGAAAACGATAAAATAGCTGAAATAAAAGTAACTATTGCTACTGCATTTTTAAAATGTAAAATGAAAGTATTTTATGAAAAGTTAAAAGATTTTGTTACTTCTATTCAAGAAACATCCGATAATCCGAAAAAAGCAATGGAAATACTACACACTATTGTAGATAATTTAATTTTCTGGATTGACTTATATAATAAACAAGCTAAAACACTTACAATTGAATTGCCTAACGGATTAGTTGTAAAGGGAGTTCCTGATATTTTTATTCAGGAGTTTAATAAATGGCATGATGTACATGTTTCTACAGTACTACGAAAAACTAAAGAAATTTTATATAACGATTTTTATCCTTCTTGGGAATTAAAAACAATTGTAATACTAGATGTATTAGATATAGCTTTTAGTCAAACACTGATTGATGCTCAGCAAACATTGTTATCTCTAAATGGAGAATTTACAAAATTCTGTGAACAATACACAAATTACTAGTTTATACCCTAGCTTAGTGAACGCTATGCCAGCCTAAAGGCGTGGCATCTTCTCTAAGCAGTTGCCTGTTGCTTAGTTCCTGCTTCATCCAGTGTTCCAGCTTGCAGAGCAAGCTCTGCTAAGTCGGATATTTTTTCACTGTCCACAGGCGTAAGTTCCCGTCGTTCCAACGGTACATAATTTCTCAAATTAATTGCTGCGTTTACATCACGAATGTGATGTGTTCCACAGCTTGGACAAGTCCATTCTCTTTCAGAAAGTTTTAAGTCTTTGTATTGAAATCCACATTTAGAACAAAGTTGACTAGATGGAAAATATCTGTCTGCTTTTATTACTTCGCAATTATAATCTTGACCTTTTTGCTCTAATCTAGCAACAAAAGTTGCCCAACTTGTGTCGTTCATATTCTTTGCATTGCGAAGAAAAGCAGATATTCCTTTAAGATTCAAGTCTTCAACTACAACTTTGTTATAGGATTTCACTAACCTCAAACTTTCTTTCTCAATCCAATCTTTTCTAGAATCTGCAATATGCTCTTCCAACCGAGCCAGCTTGACTCTCGCTTTTTCTCGATTTTTAGAAGGTAATTTTCTAGGACTGTTTGGGTCTTTCAAAAATTGTTTTCTCGCTAATCTTCTTTGGAGTTTTCTTAATTTTTTAGAGTGAACTTGTTTTTGAGCAACATATCCAAAATCTTTTCCAGTTTGGCTTTCACTAGAAACATACATTTCAGAAGGACTGAAATCCAGTCCTATTGCTTCTTTTCTATTTTCTATTTTGTAGTTTGGCTTTTCTATTTCAAAAAGCAAAACTGCATAGTATCTATTTGCACAAGATTTTTCAACTGTTATATTACAAAGCTTTGCTTCTTTAAAATACCATTTTGGCAATGAGTCATGAGAAAATGGTACTTTTCCTAATTTTGGAATTTTTACATACTTACTGAAAAAATTCAGAGCGGTTTCTGATACCATACATTCACGGTAACTTTGTCTGTTGTTTTTCTTTGACTTAAATTTAGGAAATCCAGATTTTCCTTTTCTAGTTTTATTATTTGATTTGAAGAAATTATTATAAGCATTTTTTAAGTCATTTTCACTTTGACATAAAGCTTGAGAAGATACTTCACTTAGGAATGGGAATTGAGCTTTCAAATCCGAAGGCTTATATTCCTTGTATTTTTTGTTTCTTTCAGCTTTGTTTTCTTTTGAGATAGGAAGAATATTCTCAATATAGAATTCGTTACGTTCCTGGAGTCTTTCGTTATAGACTAAACGACAACATCCAAAAGTTTTATTGATGAGAATAGTTTGTTCTTTTGTAGGATAGATTCTTAGTTTGAGAGATTTGTGAGTTTTATTTTCTTGAACTAACTTATTAGCCATGACGAATATTTCCCTATTTGTTTTGGTTAGAAAGAAGTCAGTACTTGCAATACTGGCTTTTTTCGTTTATATATAATTAGTTAGTTGAATTTAAAAAGGTTCACTTTGTTAATATAATTGTGTTGGCAATTCATAATCCACCCTGAAGGGATGGAATCTTTCTTGCTTTCATTTATGTAAAAAAATCTTAATTATAAAACCTGATAAGAAAAAATTCTCCCATTTTTAAATCGTATTTCTCGTTTCAATTCTCCAAATTTAGAAATATCTTTTTTAGATTCAATAAAGATGAAATTTTCCTTTAATAAATTATTATTTTGTAATAATTTTTTAGGGTTTAATTTTTCAAATTCAATTTTTAATTCTTTAAAAATCAAATTCATTTTTTTAAGGAGAGGAGTTATATCCTCTCCAGAAAAATAAACTTTCAAAGGATTAGTTATATCAAATTTAGATATATTTAAAATATAAGCCAATTTATATGTTGGTATATCATTTACATTTCCAATTATAATTATTGTCATGTTTCTTAACGCCTCCTTAATCACATTTACTCCAGCCACAATTAGAACAGGAGATACAACCTTCTTTGTACACTAATGTTGCTTGAGCACAAGTAGGACATTTTTGTTCATTGTTTATTTTTTCTCCACTCGATGCGTACATTTTTAAAACTTTAACAACTGCTTTTCCCCAACTACCATAAGCAGAACTTTTTGATAATTGGTCTACAAGATATTCCAGAGGAGTTCCATGTCGCAAAGCAGTAGAAAGCAAACGAGTAGGCCCTTCATATTCATGATACTTATTAATGTTAGTTATAATAACTTTATTTTTATCTTGGTCTTTAATCTCTAAAGAATATTTCCCTTTATCTTTTTTACAAACAAAATATTCTGCATTAGGATTAGCGTTATTATAACCTTCCCATTCTTCTGCCTCCTGTTTATTCATGATAAAAACTTCATACACAGAACCATGCAACATACCGATAATGATAAGATATTTTTCAGCTTTTATAGTTATTTCGTAAACTTTTGCTGGTAGTTCTTTAGGTCTTTTTGGAGCATCTGTTCTTTTTATACTAACCACAGGGTCTTTTGCTTCTGGTTTTACAGATAATATTCCTTTTAGACTTCCATTGGGATTAAATGTTGTATATCCTTTCAGTCCCAATTCGTATGCTTTAAAAAATAATTTAGAAAAATCTTCAAAAGAACAGTTATCTGGTAAGTTAATTGTTTTTGATATACTGGAATCAAAATAACTTTGAAAAATAGCTTGAATTTCTATATGCTTTTCAGGAGGAATATTTTGTGTAGTTTCAAAAAATTCAGGAATAACATTATCTTTATATAACCCCATATCTTTATATAGTTTCCAAGCATAATCCATAACTACTGAAGTTTCTATTTCTTCTGCATTTTTTCTAACCTTTCTTTCGTACTCTAAAGCAAAAATAGGTTCGATTCCACTCGAACAATTTTGTCCTAATGTTAAAGAACCAGTTCCAACAGGAGGAACTGTAAGCCATGCACTATTTCGTACTCCATATTTCTCTATCAGTTTAACCAAATTTTTAGATTGAGCAATACGAGTTTTAAAAAACTCTGTATTCATAAATTTCTTTTTATCGTATTTTGGAAAAACCCCTTTTTCTTTTGCTAAGCGAGCAGAAGTAGATATAGCAGAATAGAAAAAAGTAGAAGCAATTAAACGACTAATTGTTTCTGCTTCAATACTAGAATAAGGAACTCGAAGCATTGCAAGCATATCCCCAAACCCCGTAAACCCTAAACCGACTCTTCTCCAAAGTTTAGCGTTTTTTTCTATTTCAGGAATAGGATAAATTGTTATATCTATAGCATTATCCAAAAATCTTACAGCTTTTTCAATTGCTGCTGCTAAACCTTTCCAATCAATATTGTTTTCTGGAAAAACATTTTCTGCAAAGGGATAGATAACAAACGATGTAAGATTAATAGAAGAAAGATTACAACAATTATAATTTCCTAACGGTTGTTCTCCACAGGGATTTGTTGCTTCTATTTTATACCCATAATTGACAGGGTTAAGTCTATTTACATTATCCAAAAAAAGAATTCCTGGCTCGTTATGCTCATACATATTTTTTAGCAATAAATCTAGCAAGTATCTTGCCTTAACAACTTTATATACTTTGTTATTAAAAATTAAATTCCAATCATCATTTCTTTTAACAGCCTCCATAAATTTATCTGTAATCCCAACAGAAATGTTAAATTGAGTTAACTTTTTATTAATATCTCCTTGCTTACAGGTTATAAAACTTTCAATGTCTGGATGGTCGATATTGAGAATTGCTATATGCGCTCCTCTTCGATGTCCCGCTACTGTAATAATTTTAGCAGACTCATTGAATACTTCCAAAAATGAAATTGGTCCAGATGCTATCCCACCATTAGAAGTCATTTCTCCTGCCGGTCGTATAGAAGATACGTTAAAACCAACTCCCCCTCCAAGTGAAGAAATTGTTGCATCATCTTTAAGAGATTGGTAGATATCTTGAATAGAATCTTTAATTCCTATCGTAAAACAATTATTCATTTGGGGCCTAGGGTTATTGGGCCGAGCATTAGCAAGAAATCTACCAGCAGGAATTAATTCTTTTGATTCAATCAGATTAAAAAATTCATTTTCCCAAAATTTTTGATTCTTTTTTTTCTCTTTTGATGCTATTAATTTACTAATTGCAGAAAAAACTTTGTACGTATCTTTATCATCATCCAAAAGTTTTTCCCCATCGTAAACATCATTCCAATACTTTGAATAGAACTGTTCACGACAAAGATTTTGTTCAAATTTCATACTTTTCTCCTTCTTCTTGTTATATATATTTATCTTTACGATAAAAGATTACTAATTATTATAATAATAAATTTAAACGGGTTGTCAAAGGAGATAATGATAATGAAAACTCTTTTTATAAAAAAATTGTATGACGATGCTAATGTTAAAGTAGAAACGATACAAAAATATATAAAAATTTTTGAAAATAAATTGGTTGATGCTATAAATATAAATTACGATTTTATAAAAAAATATGAAGAATTGTTTACAATTTACCAAAAAACTTTCCAAAATACAAAACTTGCTACCCCTAATGAATTTGCGATTGAAAAAGGAGCAGCTAAAGAAGAAATCCCTCAACAAGAAATTTCTGCTAACAATCAACAAGTATCTAATATGAGTAATAATGGCAATCAAACAAATCAAGACTATTCCCTTCTTCAATACAATATTAAAGCACCACAAATAATTAAAGACCTCGAAATCACAGCGCCTTTAGTGGAATATAATTTTGAAACTCTACAAAAGAATTTACAGTATTTACAAACTGCATTACAAAACTATCAAGCAATAATTGCTCAAATAGAAAACGCATGGAAATCACTCCTTAATATGTAACTTATTCAGTTAATTTAATATTATTTTCTAGTATAAGTAACCCCTGCTGAAATTCTTGAAACTTATTTTTCTCAATTAAAACTTCCTGAATGTTACTTTTATTAAACCTTCTAAATCCTTCCATGCACTGCGATACTGCATTTTCAAAAACAATTATTGCTTCTTCTAACTGCTTTCGTTTTTCTTCAGAAAGAGCAGTAAGAGAAATACCTACTAAAGAAGTATCGTTTTCTTCTAAAGTTAATAATTGATAATTTTTTATCTCATTATTTTTATTAGCTTTGTAAATAAAATTCAAAAACTTCATAATTAATCCCCTTGTCGTTCTTAATATTGAATAATATCATTCAATTCGTTCTTGATGCGTAAATTAAAAAATTCGGATATTAGAGAAAGTTGATTTGTTTGGTCGATTTCATTCAAACACTCTAAAAAGAGAACAGAAGGAACAAACTCCCCAGACACCTCCAAATCTTGAATACCTTGTTTTAAAACTGGTTTAATATGTAATTTAACATCACCCATGAAAGGAACCTTAATAATTTTTTCCTCTCCTTCTTTGGAAGAAAGTAATTTTTCCATCGAGGAAATAAACCAAAAAAGTAAAAATTCTTTAACCTCACTTCGTGTTTTTCCTGAAAAAACACTTAATTCCTGAATAAAATCTTTTTCATATTTGTTTAATGTAAAAAGTTTCATAATGGCACCTCCTTATTCTAAATTATTATTTTTTCCGTAAAAAGTCAAAAACCAAATCTTTTGGAGCTTGGATAATCCAAGAATTTAAATTTCTTTCATATCGAATTACCCTCCTCCCGTTAATTACTAATCTCTCTAGTTCTTGCAGAAAATTAGAAATTAAATCAAATGATACATTTAATTTATTAGTATAATATAAAGTATTCATTGAAATTTTTGGATATGACTCATACAGTAAATCTAAAAATTTCTTTAACACATCATTATACTCATTTTTATTACTTGTATTACTTGTATTATTTGTATTATTTGTATTATTATCTATTACTATATTTTCATTTTGTTCTGTTATTCTAGTATTTTCTACTTTTTGTTTTTCCTCCAAATTATTCTCTAAAAAAATTTTAGTATCTTCTTCTTGTACTTCTTGTACTTCTTGTACTTCTTCCTGCTCTTGTTGCTTAATAACTTCTGTTTCTTTTATTTCTTCAACTATCTCTGTTTCTTCTGTTTCTTGTAAAACAATATCTTCAACTTTACTTAGTGTTTGTTGCTCATCCGAAATGTTTGTTGATTCAGTATCACTATGCTGTTCCCAATAATAATTAGGAGTAAGAGTACTATTTGAATTATTTGATTGTTTATTTTTATTATTGTTCCTCTTCTTATTTTTTAGAGTTTTTTTATCTAATTGCTTATCTCCTTGTATATACTGTTTTGACGTAGGAGCTAATACAATTAAGAAAAACTCTAAAACTATTACTACAAAAAGCAAAAAAAACTTACGAACAGTTAATTCAGGGAGTTTAAAATCTACTGCAATTAAAGCTATCATATCGCTTATAACATTAGTATCTGTTTCCATTTCTCTTTTCTTTGTAAAGAGAGTTTCTATTTCTTTATCTATTTCTTTAATTTTATTTTCAAAAATATTACGAGAATTGATACTTAAATTATCTCTTTCTAATTGCTTTAAGTTATATTCTTTTAATTTTTCTAATGCGCTTATCTGATTAGAAATATATTGAATTTCAGGTTTATTAGATTTAACACCCTCCCCAAAATAATTTTCTATCGTTATTCGCATTTCTCCGTAAGAACCTGCAATTGAAAAAAATAGAGTTAATATATAAGCAATACTATAAATACCACTAATCTTTTTCTTTGTAAAATAAATATTTTTTATTTGATTAAGAGAAATAAGTTTTGTCAATTCAAATCCTGCACTGATTCCTAAAAAAATAATTTTATCTACAAATTCAGGGCTAAAATTTAAAAACAAATTAACACTAAGAAAAAAACTTATAGCTCCGAACCCTAAGTATAACATCTTTTTAATAAAATCAGAAAAAGAAAACGTCATATAAATATATCTCCTCTAATTTATTTTATTAAGCATATCGTATATTATACTTAAATTAAATCATTTAGTCAATATTTAAAAATAAGTAATTTATTAATTCAAAAACTTTTTCAAAAAAAGATAATTATTATCTTTTCCGCATAAATTTGAAATAATAGTTAATACAAAATTAAGGGTATGAATAATTGTAAAATAAATAGGTTGTATACATTGATACTTCTTCTTGTTTTCCGTTAAGGAAAACAAGTATGATGATGACTTTCTATTCCAGAATGCTTCCGTATCCTTAACCTTCCGTAAGCGTAGCCAGGCTCCCGCCTATACCAAATTTTATTTAATAAGTTTATCTTATATATTTATCTATTATATTATAATGCGGGTTAGAAACTTGACGACAAGTGGGCGAGTTTCTAACCCACTAGTGGGCGAGTTTTTCGATTCGACAATTTTGTATTTTTTAGTTAAAAAGTTATAAAAACTTAATTAATATTTAATAAAATTTTTTATAAATTTTTTAAAAAAATTATAATAAAATTGTTGACATTTTTTTGTTAAAGTATTATACTTCATTACAGTATGAAGTATTCTAATCTATAATAAGGAGATACTATGAAATTTAAGATTATTGACATTAATGCTTTTAAGGCTTATGAAAAATTTATAACTAATAAATCTATTAGAGATGTGTTTATTTCAATAACAGAAGATGCTCTAGTAGTGTATTTAAAAGGAGCTACTTATCTTTCTAAAGTTATTTTTCCCATAGAATGCGAAGACTATAGTAATGAATTTGATAGCTGGTTAATTCCAGCAGATAAGTTTTGGGCTGTAATTAGACTTCTTAATGATAATAATCACACGTTTTCAATCCAGAAAAAAATGACTGGTTGTGGAACACTAGAAATAAAAATAAACAACGATGTTATTATTCTTCCTATAACTTTTAGAGATGATACTTTACGTCTAAGTTTTAGAAATATTTTTGACGAAGCTGAAAAAGTTGATAATTTCTATATTTATAAATTGTTTGCAAATAGAGAAGACCACAAAGATATTCTTTTAATGTTATATAAATTTATTCAAAAAGCAAATTCATTTTTTGGCTCTTCCATAATTGATATGATGTCTTTGCAGAGCGGAGCAATGATTATAAGCAATGAACGCATGATTATAGAAGAATCGATTCCATTTGGAGTTCCTCCAACCTATTTTTCTCCCTCACGAATTTCTCTTCTAAAAGATATTTTTAATACTGAGCACGAAGAGTATGAGTTAAGTTTTGCTCCTGATGGAAAAGCTCTTATTAAAGATAAAAATTTCTTAACTGTTTTTTCTTTTACTCAGCAGGAAACAGCACCCACACCGCAGATGATTGAAACATTAAAAGCTAAAGACCATCTCTTTTCTGTAAAAGCAAATGAACTTCTTAATCACATTTCCTTTTTTAATGCTTTCTATGATACGTCTAATAAAGCAAAAAAAATTAATTTGAAATTGAATTCTAAAGAAAATCTTTTGACACTTTCGTTAAAAGATACTGCTACATTTCAAGATAATTTTCTAGTTGAGCGAACATTTTCTGTTGAAATTGGAAAAGAACTAAAAGAGATAGGAGATGATTTTTTTGAACTATCTCTTAATTATTCAGATTTACTTTTTCTTGTTAAGGATGCGGAAAATGCAACACTTAAAGTACACTTTAAGAAAAATGCAGATGATATAAATAATGCAATTTCTGTAACATTAGATAAAAAAGAATCTGATATAGTTTATATTTTATCATATAGTAAGGTATAAGATTATGGGAACAGGCAAACCTACTACAGAAAAAGAATTATTTAGTTTACAAGATAAACTTTTTTCTTGTTATAATGAAACAGAAAAAGCTGAAATATCGAAACAATTTTTTAATTTATTATTTCAGTATACTCGTAGTTTGTTATTACAAGCTATAAAACGATTTTCTATTACTCTTCCCTCTGAAATTGTATACGATAAAACTATAGATATTGTTTTGCAAGTTTTAGCAAAAATACAAGAAGGAGAGAGAGTATACTTATCATTTGGAGGTTTAATTAATTTAAAAGTGTTGCAAGAGTTATTTTCAATTAAAAATAAAAGATTAGAAAAAATCTTACCACTTAATATTAAAAAAACATCACAAAATGATAATAAAGAAGAAATTGATATTTCAGATATTTTCAATTTAACTATGAATGCTTTTGGAACTCCAGTAAGTGAAAAAGACCCTCTTGAGCAAATAAATTTGTCAGAAGAATTAATTAATTCTATTATGACTGTAATTGAATCTATTTTTGACCCAGATGTTAAACTTTCTTTACATGATAAAATTATTTTATATTTTGGAGTTTATCATTCTATAATTAATAAAAAGAATTTCTTTAAATATAAAGAAATGTATATTTTGAATGATAAAATTTTAATAAATGCTTTTGATATTATCATGCAAGAAATATATAATATTTTAACAAATAAAGAAGTTTTATTGGATACTAAGCATAATAATCAATCTCACAAGTCTACTAAAAAAGTTCTTCTTAATTTCAGTAATAAAGAAGAATAAATTATTTTTTTTAAAAGCTATTTATAGGAGGTAATCGATGTCTAAAGAAAATGGGAATATTATAGATGAAGAGCAGATGATAAGCGAAGAAAAAGAAAATGATGATAAGAAAAATTTATTTGAGCATATTGTAGAATTTTATCTAGCTCATGGAACGAAAAAAACATTGGAAGCATTTCCGACTATTACAGAAGAAACATTAAATCGATATAAGAGAAAATATCGAGCAAAATATGATTCTTTTAACGATGTAATAGCAAGGATTATTGATAAGTTCTCAGAAGAAGATTTAGAGAATATAGCTCAATTAAATAATAAAAAAGATTATTATAAAATAAAAGATATAAGTTTTTCTGGGCAAGATATTAAATTTCTTGTGTTAGGAGATACTCATATCGGCTCTGTTTTTTTCGACCCTGTACGATTGCGTAGTGCTTTCGCAGAAGCTAAAAAAGAAAATTGTAATTTTTTTGTTCATGCAGGAGATATAACAGAAGGGTACATGAACAGACCCGATTCGATTTACGAATGCTCTGAAATTGGTTTTTCTTCTCAGCGAGATAAGGCTATCGAAATTCTTTCAGAATGGGGAAAGGATAAAAAAGGTTATCTAATAAACGGAAATCATGACCTATCATTTAATTCAAAGTTAGGTGCTGGTTGTAACATGGCACAAGATATTTGCGAAAAGTTAGGCAGTAATTTTGAATATCTTGGGGATGGTGAAGGATATTTAACTCTTAATGGTATCTCAATTAAATTATTTCATGGTGCTGATGCAGGAAGTTCTTATGCTCTTTCTTATCGCTTGCAAAGAATTATTAACAATATGAGTCCTGAACAGAAACCTAATATTTTAATTGCGGGGCATGACCATAAAAGTTTTTATATGCACTATCGTAATATTCATGCTTTGGCGTCGGGTTGTATTCAAAAGCAAACAGGTTATATGGCTCAAAAGGGGTTAATAGCGATGGAAGGTTTTTGGATAATTTCTATGCGAATTAAAGATAAAGAAGTTAAACGATTTCAACCTTGTTTTTATCCTTTTTACAAATAATATAAATTTTTTGTAATAACTAATTATAATGTCGTATACGGCAATAATACTTTTCCTATTTTCAATTAGGAAAAGTTTTGGAGGTTGCTAGTGCTAACTATTTCAATATTAAAATAATATTTCAAATAGGAAGAGAGTGCAATTCTCTCTAACCTCCTTTATATAAAAAAGGACGGATAAAGAAATGATTTTTCTAAACGAAGTTATTTCACCAAAACAATTTCCAAAGCTTTCTAAATCTTTATTTGATTATTTAATTAGTTTTGATAAGACACCAAATAATAAATATTCAGCGTGGATATTAAAAACATTCCAATTAGTGCTTTATTCATATTTTAAAAAACATAATATTGTATTTACAGATTTTCCTTTAACTTTACAAAAAGTAAATGATTTGTTATCAATACACGGCGATCACTATTTAGTAGATTTAGAAACTGAAATTAAAGAAAGTGCAAAAAATTTTAAATTATATGAAATGATTCAAAGAAAAAATTTATTTACAGATGAGCAGGAAAAAGAATTATATGGTTCAATTTATAATTTTAAAACATTTAAAGAATTTAATAATTTTATAGAAAGAAAAAAAGAACAGCTTAATGATATTCTGTCTGAAAAAAATATAAAAGTTAAAAAAATTTATGAAGATTCTGACTGGTTAATTATTATTCCTCTTAATTGGGAAGCTTCTAAAAAATATGGAAAAGGAACAACATGGTGTGTTACTTCTAAAGAAAGTGATTATCATTTTTGTAGATACACAGCAGATGGAAATTTATATTTTTTTATAAATAAAAAAATCAATTATAAATTTATAGCTAATGATGATACTTATGAAGTAATGGATGGTTCGGGTAATGAACTTTCTTTATATACGCTTATGAAAATAATTCCTAAAGGTGCTCGTGAAGCGTTAAAGCATACTTTATCAGGCTGGCTTTATTATGCTTGTTTCCTAAGAGACTGGTTAAAACATTTAGAAGAATTAGATGATTCAGTTATCTATGAAATAGTAAAAGATTTTTTTGTATATTTTTATTCTTCGAATTTAGTGAATGCTGATGAAACACGGTATCTATTGAGTACTTTAGAAGAATTGTTTTTGGGGTTTCCTGAAAAATTACTTGCTATTTTGTTTAGGTATAATGAGGATATTCAAAACCAATTTTCATATATGTTCGACGACTATCTTTATGAAATAGAAAAAGAAGAAGGTATAGAAATAAACCCAAAAGATTATGATGCTTATTTGGAAGATTTCTTAGCGAACATAGTTTGTAATATGCCTTTAAATGAAAAAGATATTATTACAATTTTAGAAAATTATAATTTAAATAGGTATGAAAACGAAGTTAATAGAGTTTTTCCTGCTTCTAACGAACGAGAATTTTTTTATTATAAAAATTATATGATAGAAGTTTTTAGATATATTTTAGATAGTATTGATAAAAAAGGAAAAAATTATGAAATATTAGCTGCTTCTATAGAGCTATTTGTTAGTTATAATTTTAGAAATTAAATTAAAGGAAGGAAATGTGTCGATTGAAGTTGAAAGGGGTATTTACTTTGATAGAAAAGAAAACCCTTTAATAGGAATTGAAAAAAAAGAGTTGTTAAATATATCATCCATGATGGTTGATTTTCTGGAAGGTGATGATAATTTACTCTCTAAAATGACTTCTTTTGATTTAACTAAAATTAGAAAAGCTTTATCTTTTATTAAAAATAACGAAAAAATACCGGAAAAAGATAAAGTTAGATTATTAGCAAATTCTTGGAAAATACATTGTAGAGCTAAACCTCCAACACCACAAGAATTTTTAACAGAAAAATATATTGGCCTTACTGCTAATTATACTTATGACCGTGTAAAAGATGTTATAATAAATTTTCTTGACCCTTCAAAACTTTATCGTAATTTAATTTTATATCCTGCTATCGGATTTGGAAAAAGTTATGCTTCTACTTTAATTACTTTATATATAACAGTATTAGTTTCTTTATTGAGAAATCCAAAAGTATACTTAAATCTTAACCCTGCTTCTGTATTAGTACAATTATTTTTAAGTTATAATTTAAAAAAATCATCAGAAGTTTTGCTTGAACCTGCTTTAAATATATTAGAGGTTTCTCCTTTCTTTGAAAGGGTTAGAACACAAGAGGCAATGATAAAAAAAGAAGTAGAATATCAACACAGTAATTATGTAGATAGAATATTTTGGACTACTGCCTCACCCTCTTCAGAAATTTCTTTTAGTAATGGATGTAATATTAAATTAGCTTCTTCAGTACAATCTCTTTTAGGGTTAACGGTTGTTTCTGGAGTTTTAAGTGAATTAGCTTTTTTTAGGGATGCAGGGAAAAGTGATGAATATATTATGCGAATTTTCAATGATTTAAAAGTTCGTGTTAATAGTCGTATGAAAAATAATTATTTAGGGAGGGTAATCCTTGATAGCTCTCCTAACGATATTGATTCCCCAATCGATAGATATTGTTGGTATGAAGCTCATAAAGACCCTTTAAATTATGTAGTTAAAGGAGCTAGGTGGGAATGGGCTCCAGAGGACTATGCAAATATTGATGAAAAGTTTCAAGTTTTTTTAGGAGGAAACGGAGAACCTCCACGAGTATTAGAAGAATGGGAAAAAGATAATTACGATAAAACTCAGTATTTAGAAATTCCAAAAGAATTAGTTTTGTATATGTCTTTTAAAAACGATGTAGTAAAAAGTTTAAAAGATATTGCAGGAATTCCACAAGGTGCAATGAATAAAATATTTCATAATTATCATATAATCGATAAATGTTTTGTCGATAAAATGAAAAATATTTATGGTTTTATAACTGCAAGGGCTACAGAATTTCCTGAAAATTTAATATGGAATCAAGTGCAAGATTTATTTTTTGTTCCCAATCAAGATACTTTTTTGTTTCATTATAAACCCTATCTTCCTAGAGTATTAAGCGTAGACTTATCTTATGCAAAAGATACGACAGGAATTTCTATGTGTCATGTTGAAATGCAAAAGGATTCGATAACAGGAGAATATAGACCTATTTTTATAATAGATTTTTCTATTCCAATTGTACCAGTTGATAGTGAAATAAATATAGATGCTATAAAATTATTTATTCTTGACTTAGTAAGAAAAGGTAATATTTTTTTAGAAAAAGTTTCTTATGACCATTTTGAATCTCACGGTACTGCTCAATTTTTAAAAAGAGAGTTAGGTGAAGAAATAATAACAGAACTGTCTGTTGATAAAACATTAGGTCCTTATACAAATTTTATACAAATAGTTAATCAAGGACGTTTGAGAGTAGGAAGAAATATTTTCTTAAAAAATAATTTAAAATCTTTACAATTAGTAAGAAGAAAACGAACTAATACGTATAAAATTGAACATACAATTGGGGATACAGGAAATGTGATGGGGGATTTAGCATGGGAAACTTCTTTAGTTGGTTATAATGCAAAAGACTTGTCTGATGCTGTTTGTGCTAGTGTAGAATTAGCAAATTTACATTTAGTAACACAAATAACCGAAGAATTTAAGGAAGAAGAATTAATTTTAACCGAAGAAGAAAAAGAAGAACGAATGAAAAAGAGATTAGAAGATTTAGGAATAAAAGTATGAAAAATATGTTTGACAAAGAATTGAAAATGTGTTATAATAATAATAGAGAGAAGGAAAGGGGGCAAAAAATGCAGAATATAATTGAAACTCTAAATCAAATTTTAGAGGAAGTAAGTGGTAATAATAAGTTTGTTCGGCAAGTAGATTATAATGTGTTTTCTTATCTAAAATTTTGGGTAAGAAAAAAGTGGTTTTCTTCTCTAAAAAATTTTATTTATCTTCTTTTTAAATATATATTTAGTTCTCCATCAGAAAAATTTTATATAAATATTTATAAAGTAAAAATTATACAATTTGCATATTCCTGGTTTGCAGAATGTCATTATTTAACTTTTTTAGCTAGCGAAAATTCTGTAGCAATAGCGTACACACAATGGGTTTCTAATTTAATGGAAATGTATTTACCCGAAATTGTAGACGATTGCTTTGTAGAATTTCCTAACGTTATACTAGGTTTAATAAAGCTTTATTCAGTTGTAGGTACTTCTTATAAAGAAAGCTTTTATAATTTTGCTCGTTTTGCAGTAAGTAATCAATCCATTTATAATTATTACACTAATTAAAAAAAGGAGAATGTATTGTGTCAGATTATTTATCGCAGATTAAGGAAATAAGCGAAGCTATTGATTCTGCTGTTTCAGGAAATCATAAAAAGTTCGATATGTATTTAAATGGCAGGGGAGATTCTTTTTATAAAGTGTTGCGTAAAAATGTCACATCTTTAGTGTGGCATATGTAGCAACACTACATAGATAACATTTTGAAAAATTATTATATTAACTAATTATAAAGGAAAGTATAATAAAAATTATACTAATTATAAAGATTATGATGAAGGCATACGAATACAGAATATATCCAACTTCTCAGCAAGAAGAAATCTTCAATCAAACTTTAGGTTTGTGTAGATTATATTGGAATATTGTTGTCTTCAACAAAAATCAAGACCACAATTTTCAGATTGAAGGTTATAAACAAATTTTCACAAAATATAAGCCTGACGCTTTAAAGTGGTCTAAAGATGCTGCCTGCTCAATACCTTTGGCACAAATGTGGTCGGATATAAGGGCAGCTTATACGAATTTTTTCAAATCATGCAAAGGTGTAAGAAAAGGAAAATTCTCTAAACCACCAAAATTTAAAAGTAAGAAAAATCCAAAAGACTCCTTCAGATATAGTTGTTCTAACTGTACACCAAAAATTGATAGGAACGGATTGTATCTAACAAAGAAACTAGGTTACATCAAAATATCTGCTCATTGTTGGTTCGCAGAAGGAAAATGGAAAAATATCACGTTCAGAAGAACTGCAACTGGAAAATGGTTTGTAAAAATTTGTGTAGAAAAGAAAGATGAACCTAAAAATAATAATGGTAAAGCAATAGGAATAGACTGGAACTGTCGAGACGAAGATTTCTTAGTAATGTCTAACGGCACGAAAGTCAAGTGTCCTAGATTCTTACAAAGAAGTCAGAAACAGCTTAGTCACCAACAGAAAATAATGAGCAAAAGATTTGTGAAAGGTCTTGAAACTCAAAGTTCCAATTACTACAAACAAAAACAAAAAGTTGCACTTTTGCACGAGAAGGTTGCTAACCAAAGAAAAGACTGGTTGCATAAGCTTTCAAGGCAAATCTGCAATGAGTATGAAACCGTAGTGGTTGAAGACATCAACGTACAAACAATGTCAAGGATGAATCATGGAAAAGTTGTAGGAGACCAAGGTTTTGGTATGCTACGACAAATGATTGCTTACAAAGGTAATCTAGTAAAAGTAAATCCAAAAAACACTTCTAAGACTTGTCATATTTGTGGATTTATAAATCCAAAAGTAAAAGTAGGAATAAACTATTGGAAATGTCCTGTTTGCTCGACAGAGCACGACAGAGATATAAATGCAGCTCTAAACATACTTTCAAAGTATGTGACTAGTCGGAGCATAGTAGGTTGGGAACTTACCGAAAATACAAATGCCTGTGGAGTGCCACGCAGCACTGCGAAGCAGGAAAACGAACTGACATCGAGCGTTTAGCTCGTAAGCAGTTTGGAATGTCCCAGGTCTTTAGCCTGGGATAGCGTTCAATTCTACTATATTAAAGTGTAGTGTTTCGGAGGTGGAAAATGGAATACACACTAGGAATGCAAGTTCCATCTAAGTCTAAGAAAAATAGTTTAATAAAAGATTTTTTTATTTATCAAAAAATAAAAGATAATAGTCCTTTTGAAATTATTGTAGCTTTGGATAATGAATATCCACAAGCTTTGCTTAATTCTTTTCAGATATTTTTAGAAAAAGAATTTCCTTTAAATACAATAAAAATTATTTTAGCAGTTAAATCGAAACCTCCTAGACAAGCTACTTCTCGTTTTTATAAAGAAGAAGCTTATGATTTTTCTTCATACTTACCAAAAAATAATAAATATTTTATAATTTCTGTTGGGATGGCAATTTGTACAGTAAGTCGTTCTGTACAATTATCTGTGAGTGATTTTTATGATTTTGTCTTTAATAAAACTTATTTTTATGCTCCTTATTATAAAACATATTGTTTTCCAATTGATAATTTATATGCACTTTTTAAGAAAAATGAAGTATGGGTTCCTAAAGATGCTTTTAGATTGCATTTTACTAGATTACAATGTAAAACATTACGAGACAATGCAGATACGTTATGGGAAGATACATTAAGTTCTCCTCGTTATAAAATTAATATTATTGATTCAAAAGCAGATTTTATAAAAATTATGCAACTGTATGGAGATTATACAGGAATAACTGCATTAGATATAGAAACATCCTCGCTTTTATGGCATTCAGGGAAAATTGGTTGCTTTTCTTTTGCATTTTCCCGTAATGTAGTTTATTTTGTTCCCTCAATTGATTTAATAGATAAAAAAGATTTTGAAACATTTTTTAGTAATAAAAAAATAATAGGTCATAATTTTAAGTTTGATTATAAATTTTTAACTAATGCAGGATATAAAGTTCCGCTTCCTTATGATGATACGCTCCATCTTGGACAGACACTTAATGAAATGCGAAATAATAAGCTAAAAGCTTTAGCATTTATGTATACGAAATTTGGTGGCTATGATGATGCGCTTGATGATTATAAACAAAAGCATAAAATTAATTCATATTTAGAAATTCCTATGCCTGTAATGATTTCTTATGCAGGAATGGACTCTCTTGTTACATTTATTATATACGAAGAAATGATGAAACAAGTTGATGAGTTGGATAAAAAATTTCCCCCTCTTGAAGAAGGAGGTTGGACTATAAAAGAATTTCATAGGAATTTTTTAATTCCATACTATCAAGAATTTTGTACTATTGATACGAATGGGTTGTTTATAGATATAAATAAATTACATGAATTAAATAAAACTATTTCGTCCGATATAAAAGAGACCGAAGAAAAAATTAGAAAAAGTTTTAATTTATCACCTTCTTTTAATTTAGGTTCTCCTGTACAAGTATCGAAATTATTAGAAGAAGCAGGTTGGGAAAGCTTAGGAAAAAATAAACAAAATTTATATTTAACAGGAGATGACCAGCTTGTTAGATGGGGACATTTAGGACATAAAGAAGCTAGTTATTTTAGACGTTTACGAACATTATACACATTACAAAAAATGTTTCTAGGTAAAAAAGGTTGGGAAAATTATATTGTAGAACAAAATAATACTTATAGAATTTGTCCTACATTTGGAGTTGGGTACACTAAATCTAAACGAAATACTTGTAAATCTCCTAATTTGCAACAAATACCTGCTAGGGGTTTGTATGAGAGTGAAATAAAAAGTTTATTTATTCCTCCTGATCCGAATTATAGGTTTGCTACATTAGATTATAATTCTTTACAAATACGATTGTGTACACTAGACAGTATGGATGTATTTTTATCTAATCTTTATAAAAACGAACCTCTTGCTGATTTGCATTCTATAACGGGATATACATTGATTAAAAATCAGGAGTTAATATTTTATAAGCTTACTTTTGATAACGGAAATGAGGAAGAATTATATTCGGAAGCAGAGGTAATAGTAACAAATAAAAATAATAAAAAAGTAATTGTAACTTCTTTGGAAATAAATGATTTTATAGAAAATAAAGGTAAAATTATTTCTATTGAAAAAGTAGAAAGGAAATTAAAAGATGTAAAAGAATTTATAAAAAATAAAGAGTATGGATATATAGCTTTTATTAGACAGACGGCAAAAGGAGCTAACTTTTCGCTTCTATTTGGTGCTACATTTTCTACTTTTTCTAAGAGAGTGCTTGAATTAATTTGGACTGATGCAGATGCAGAAAAGTTTGTTGAATTAAATAAATTACACAAAATAAAAGAACAATTATTAGAAAAAGCTCGTGAAAAAAATAAATTAGATAGTGTAATGCCTAAAATTAATTTTTTAACTTCTGCTTATTATGTGAGAGATATATTTTTTAAGCAATATCGAGGGTTACAAGATAGAATTGAACGCAACATAAATTTTGCAAAAGAAAACGGATATGTTCGTACTGTTCACGGGGTTATAAGAAGAGTACCGATGTTGTTGCTGGAAGGAAAAGACGACGATTATGGGGAGATAAAAAATTATCAAAACATTACAGCAAATTCTCCGATACAATCGTTAGAAATAGTTAAAATTGGTACAGCTACAATTGAATTCCAAAAATGGTTAAGAGAAAACAATAAAAAGACGAAAATATTTAATACAGTGCATGATAGTATCGATTTTTACATATATTTACCGGAAGCTAAAGAAGTAATTCCTAAAATTTTTGAAACCTTTGCTTCCGACAAGGACTGGCAAAAAGGTATCCCGTTACCAATTGATATGATTGTAGGAGAAAAATATAAAAAAGGAGAAAAAGTAAGTACTTTTTTAGAAAAATTATCAAAAAAAAGATAAAAATTAAAAAAAGTACTTGACTTATTTTTTTATTTATGATACTATATAGGTATGATAGATGAAGAAAATATCTTATCTATCAGAAAGGGTTGTTAACCCCTTAAGAAAATTTTTAAGGAGGTAGTAAAATGGCTACAATAGACAAAATTATCGAAATGGCTAATAAGTCGGGATTTGGTTTCGTAGTAGATATGGCTAGGGAGTTGGCTCTCCTCGCTCGTAAAGAATACGACGAGGAAATGGCTCGGAAGCGAGCAGAAGAGGAGCAGGAGCAAGAAGAATGTTGGAGCTCCCTAGAAGACGACGAAGGCTATAATCCCGACGACGACGATTACGAAGACGATGGGGATTGGGAAGAAGATGGAGAAGAAGAGGAGGAAGATAAAGAGGATATGGAAAGGGTAAAAGGTGTTCATGTTATCTCTAATGTAAGAGATAACAATGGAAATCTAGTTATCGCAGTATCCTATGCAGGATATCCTGTGGATAACATTAAGGTAAAAAAAGAGGGTATATCTCTTGTGGTAACTTTGGACCCACCAGAGGAAAACCCACTCAAGCTTCCAAAGAGAAGAACAGAATTCTTCATCTCGTCAAAAGACGACCATGCAAATATTACATGCACGGCAAAAGATGGGGTTCTTACTATCAATATCCCTAAGAAATCAGAGGAGGTTATAGAGATAAAGGTAGAGTAGAATAAATAAGTGTATAATTGTTCAAAAAGAGAGGGAGAATGAACTCCCTCTCTTTTTTTTACTAATTAAATATAAGAAACTGTCTTAAAAGGATGTTATTATGAAAATTATAAATTTATCCGAAGGTAAAATTAATTATTCACAGAGAAATAATGAGTTAGACCCTATTAACACTTGCGTTCCTACTTCTTTGATAATGATGCTAGCTTATTCTGGTATTCCATTTCCAGAAAAAATGACACATAATCAGCCAGAAGATTCTTTAACTTATTTTTGTCGAAATAATCCAGAAGTGATTGATTTTTACCAAAATAACCCAGATTCTTTTATAAGGACCTGTTGGAATCAAAAAATTCCCGCTAATCAAGTTCATGCTGTTATGGAATTTGCAGTAAATAAATGGTTAGGTTTTAATCCGTATAAAATAATTTTCACTACAAATTCAAGCCTTATCTTTATGGTTAAATCTTTATTACAAAATAAAGCTGTTGTTTTATTAGGTGATTTTCCATATAAGAAAAATAATGGTACCGTTATAACTTTAGGTCATGCAGTTTGCCTTGTAGGCTTTTCTACAAAGCAAGAAGACATAACAATTGATAATATTAATATCGCAGACATAACGAATGTTATAATAGATGACCCTTTTGGAGACTATAGAAGTAATTATTCTATAACTAAAGGTAATGATATTGTAATGCCCATGGAAGATTTTATTTCTATAATTAGGAATAAAAATAGTATAGCAAAATGGTGTTATTGTATAAAGGATTAAAATTATGGCACAAGTTCCTAGCGATGTTCAGATTAAATCAGGTTTTTTTCATTCTCTTGATATTACTGCAACCGAGAATAATCAATATCCTTTTGAATCTCTTTATAAAGGATTTCATAATTTAAATGGTGAAGAAATTTTTGGAGAAATTATTCCTTATGCAGTAGATGCTACTCAAGCTGACTTAAATGTAGTAAATAATCCCACTATTATTAAAAAATATGAACAAGTTTCTTTAACAGAAATTCCTGGAAGTAATAAACAGGCTTGGTATATAAACGATGGTGGAAAATTTATTAGACATTGGATTTCTCCTCAAGATATTCCTCATTCCATTACTGCTGACCCTTCTTATGGTTATCAAGCTAAATTATATAAACAAAATGATGAATTAATAACTCCGACTGAAGGTGTTTGGTTTTGTCGTTATTCTTCTGGTATAGTTCATTTTGCTCCAGGATATACACCCGACATTATGGGATACGGAACTCCAAAAATTACATGTTATGTTTATATTGGAAAAAGCATATATGATTTAATTGCTTCTGGTGGAGGAATTCCTGAAGCTCCAAATGATGGGAATGCTTATGCTCGAAAATCTTTAAATTGGGTAAAATTATTAAATGTTGTTAACAATACTTTTTCTGTAAGTTCTCCATTTCAAAGTGGAGAAACTTTAAATTTAACTACAGGAACGGGGTCGATAAGTGGTTCTTGTATTATTTCTGCTCCAGTAGTTTTACCGAATTCAGCTTTGAATTTTGAAGTAACACAACAAGTACAAATTTATCGTAATGGTTTATTGTTAGATAAAACAAGTGATGTAACGTATGTAGATAGTAATAATTTAATTTTAAATTTTCCTTTAGATATAGGAGAAACTTTAATATTCCATACAGCTATTAATTATTGATTTTTTTAATAAAATATTGTATATTATAAGTATCTTTATTAAATTGAAAGGGGAGAAAAATAAATGGTTGTACTTTCTTTGTTCGATGGAATAGCTTGTGGATATGAAGCTTTAAAACGGGCAGGAATAGAAGTAGATACTTATTATGCGAGTGAAATCGATAAATATGCCATTCAAATAGCTACTAAAAATCATCCTGATATTATTGAGCTTGGAGATATAAATAATTGGAAAAATTGGGATATTAAGAAACCTGATTTAATTCTAGCAGGTTCTCCTTGTCAAGGATTTTCTGTTGGGGGAAAGGGTTTAGCATTTGATGACCCACGTTCAAAGTTATTTTTTGTATTTGTTGATATTTTACGACATTATAACCCAAAATATTTTTTATTAGAAAATGTTAAAATGAAAAAAGAATGGATAGATATAATAAGTAAACAATTAGGAGTTGAACCTGTTTTGATAAATTCTGCTCTAGTTTCTGCACAAAATAGACAACGACTCTATTGGTGTAATTGGAGTGTTAATCAGCCGGAAGATAAACACATAATGTTAAAAGATATTGTGCATGAATACGAGGCTATTGGAGTATTAAAAAATAATGGGAGCTACTATATCAAGGAAGACAAAGCTAAATGTCTGGATGCTAATTATGCGAAAGGTGTTGATAATCGTGGAATGAGAACTATGATAATGCAGCAATTAAAGCCTTATATTGTTAGTGTAGATAAAGCTAATATAATCATGCAATCCGAAGTTGCTCGACATAAGATAGATTATATCGGGAAAGATTCGCAAGCCAATAGAATATACAGTATACATGGTAAGGCGGTAACATTATTAGGGAGTGCTGGTGGTGGAGCTGTTAAAATGGGTCAATATCTTTTTGGTTGTATTTCGCCAGAAAGAGTTAAAAAGCAACAAAACGGCCCAAGATTTAATAATGGATTAAAAGCGAATACATTAACGACTGTAGATAGGCATGGGGTATTATTAAATGGTTACATTAGGAAGCTAACTCCTGTTGAATGCGAAAGATTACAAACATTGCCAGATGGATATACTGAAGGAGTTAGTGATACGCAACGATACAAAATGCTTGGAAATGGATGGACTGTAGATGTTATAGCGCATATATTACGATGTATAAAAGATTAAAAAAAAGGAAGGTAAACTATGAGTAAGAAATATAAGTTTTTAATTAGGGAAGCTTTGGAAGAAATTGACCTTGATGCTATTTCTCAGGAATATGAAGACCCAGAAAAAATGAAAAAAAGATTTATTAAAAAAGAAAAAAGGGGAAAAATAAAAGAATTATTAGAAAATGATTTTAATATAGAAGGGGAATATACAATAAATGATGATTTAACTGTCTCTGTTGATGGAAATGTGGAATGGAAATCAAATAAACCTAAATTGTCTGTTACATTTTCAGAGGTAACAGGAAAATTCAATTGTTCAAGTTCAAATTTAGAATCATTAGAAGGTTCCCCAAAAAAAGTAAAACTATTTGATTGTTTATATAGTAAAAATTTAACTTCTTTAGAAGGAGGGCCTGAAGAAGCAGAATATTATTATTGTTATGATTGTAATCTCTTATCAGTAAAAGGTGCTCCTAAAAAAGTAAAATGTTTTGATTGTATTAATAATAAAAATTTAACTTCTTTGGAAGGTGGACCTAAAGAAGCAGAAGAATATTATTGTAATAATTGTAATCTATTATCGTTAAAAGGTGCTCCTAAAAAAGTAAAAAAATTTTATTGTTCATATAATCAAAATTTAACTTCTTTAGTAGGAGGACCTAAAGATGAAGAAATAGAAAGTTATTATTGTAATAATTGCAATCTTTTATCTTTAAAAGGTGCTCCAAAAAAAGTAAAAGAATTTGATTTTGAAAATAACCCAATTTATTACAAATTAAAACAGGAAGGTAAATTATGAGTAAAAAATATAAATTTTTAATAAGGGAAGCATTAGAAGAGCTTGAACTTGATGCAATTTCCCAGGAATATGAAGACCCTGAAAAAATAGAAAAGAGAGTAACAATTAAAAAACAGAGAAAAGAAATAGAAGAATTATTAAAAACAGATTTTTTAATAAATGGAGAATATATAATAAATAATGATTTTACTGTTTCTGTCAATGGAAATGTAAATTGGGAATCAGAAAAAGAAAAATTATCTGTTACTTTTAAAGAAGTAACAGGACTTTTTAGTTGTATGAAATCAAAATTAAAATCTTTAGAAAGCTCTCCAAAAAAAGTAGTTTCTTTTGATTGTAGTAATAATGAACATTTAACTTCTTTAGAAGGTGGACCTGAAGAAGCAGAAGAATATTATTGTAATAATTGTAATCTTTTATCATTAGAAGGTAAACCTAAAAAAGTAGAATATTTTAATTTTA
>Ga0209407_1001112_pt1 | contig 29371 bp, 19 predicted proteins | sample AD_JPNHG3_MetaG_FD_184410 | JGI IMG/M metagenome (GOLD analysis project Ga0209407, IMG submission 184410) | Active sludge microbial communities of municipal wastewater-treating anaerobic digesters from Japan - AD_JPNHG3_MetaG (SPAdes) (version 2) | ecosystem: Engineered > Bioreactor > Anaerobic... | reverse complement strand
GCTGGAGGGGGTCAACAACAAGATCAAGGTCATCAAGCGAAAAGCCTACGGCTTTCATGACCTGCGGTACTTCACACTGAAAATCTACCAGGCTTTCGCCAACTAAATTGGAGATGATCCTCAATTCAAAACTCGAAACTCATAATTCAAAATTGTCTTTCGTTCCCCCCTGCACCTGGAACATTTCTGCCGGCGTTGGCCAGGCACACCTCTCACAGCAGACGCAGGCTTATGCGCCCCATGGCCCGGGAGGTTGGAAAAATGTCTTGATCTATCCTGATGGTATGTTGTAAAAATGCATTGTAATATTACAATACGAGAGGCAGAACGCATATGACAACCCATGCCCTTATTCCTCGCCTGCTTAAGCGGCCCGACCGGTCGTTCTTTCTTTTCGGCCCCCGCGGTACGGGCAAGAGCACTTGGCTGCAAGAGGTGCTTCCAGGCGCGCCCCGGTTCGACCTTCTGGATGCATCTTTATTCCTCGAGCTCTCCCGCGACCCGCATCGGCTTGAGGCCTTGATCGGTAACCGGCCTTCCGGGACATGGGTTGTTCTGGATGAGATTCAGAAAGTCCCCCAGTTGCTGGATGAGGTTCATCGGCTCATGGAAACGCGGCGTTGGCGGTTTGCGCTCTGCGGATCATCGGCTCGAAAGTTGCGCAGAGGGGGTGCCAATCTTCTCGCAGGGCGCGCCCTGACGTTGTCCATGGAGAGCTTCTCGGCCGTTGAGGTGGGGAAGGCATTTGGTCTCGACAGAGCCCTGAACTGGGGATTGTTGCCATTTGTTCACAATGAGCCAAAAGACGCTGCTGACATCCTTGCTGCCTATGTCAACACATATCTCAAGGAGGAGCTTCAGGCCGAGGGTCTGATCCGAAATGCCCCTCCGTTTATCCGCTTTCTGTCTGTAGCCGGTCAGATCAACGGCCAGATAGTCAATGCGCAGAATATCGCCCGCGAGGCAGCCGTCGCCCGCAGTACAGTAGATACTTATTTCTCCATCCTCATGGATACGCTGCTGGGTCATCGACTGCCTGCCTGGCGTCCCGGTATCAAGGTGAGGGAGGCGGCGCAACCGAAGTTTTATTGGTTTGACCCCGGCGTGGCTCGGGCGGCTGCCGGGTTGCTCCGGGAACCTGCTGACAGAATTTGGCAGGGGTATGCGCTGGAGACGCTCATTTACCACGAGCTTCGCGTTTACAATGAGATCAGTCGCAAGCATCGTCCGATTAGTTACTACCGGACGCCGGCAGGTTCGGAAATTGACTTCGTCATCGAGACTGCGAAACGGAGGCAAGACACTGTCCCTCGGGTGGTAGCCATCGAGGTTAAGAGGGCTGAGCGGTGGGATCGGGCGTGGGAAAAGCCCATGCAGGCGCTTGCTGCTGCGGATGGTGTTAAAGTCGACGGGATGATCGGGGTATATTGCGGTTCGCGGGCCTACCGGTTCGGTGGTGTGCAGGTCTGGCCATTTATGGACTTCGTAAAAGCATTATATACGGGCGAAGTGTTTTGATTCTCTGGGAACAAATACAATACGGGGAAAGGTGATAAATGAAAAAAGAGTACGGCTTTTCCAAAGCAAAAAAGAATCCCTATGCGCGTAGCCTCAAGCGTCAGGTTACGATGCGTGTGGATGAGAATACCATAGGGTACTTCAAGGGTCTCGCCCAGGAGATCGGCGTGCCCTACCAGACGCTGATCAATCTATATCTGCGGGATTGCGCTGCTTCATCCAGGAAACTATCCCTGCAGTGGAAGCCGGCTTGATGCCTGGAGCCTGACCAACTCAAAACTCAAACTTCAAAACTCAAAATTGGCGCGGGCTTCCGCCCCGCGATCAGGCCCTCAACCCTTGCTCACAACTCACCACCAACCACTGTCCTTAATGCTCACGACTGTTTCTGATTTCGGGTCTTCGGCTGAAAACGTGCTTGACAGTAGATGATAAGTCAGTTAAGATGGTCACATATTATGACCAATAAGGTGACCATATGAAAAGTACAACTGTAAGCATAGCTGAAGGGAAGAAGGGCTTCAGCCGCTTGATTCAGGATGCCGCCCGGAAAAAAGAGGAAATCATTGTGACAAAAAGGGGAAAACCCGTAGCGGTCATACTTCCTTACGATGATTATCAGCAGTCAAGGCGGCTGGAGGGCTATAGGAAGGTGATGGAGGCACGCGAGGTGTTCGTCAAGTCCGGTATCCGTGCCGATGCTGTGTATACAGAGACTCGTAAACAGCTGGAGAAGAGACCTTGAAAAAGGTGGTCGTAGACGCCAGCGTGGTGCTTAAATGGTTCCTTTATGACGAGGTTTATGGGGATAAAGCTCTGGGCCTGCTGACCAGGTTTGTCGACGGGGACCTTCAGATTGTGGCCCCCTCGCTCTTGAGCTATGAGGTAATTAACGGGTTAATGAATGCCCGGAGGCGGGGGCGTATCAGCGAAGATAAAATTCAAACAGCCCTTTCCGGGTTTGTCAGCCTTGATATCTCCCTTATCGAGGTTTCGGGGTTCTATACGAGGCTTGTCCATTTTTGTAAGACTTTTAACCGGTCCGCCTATGATGCCAGTTATCTGGCCGTGGCGGAGAATGAAGGTATCCCCCTGGTGACTGCAGATGAAGGTTTGTACAATAGTGTAAAGAAAAGACTCACCTGGGTAAAGTGGATAGGTGATATCTGAGCCTGCAGCTCCAGCTTATTTGAGCCCCTTGAAACTTTGATCCAAGAACTCCTCATTCCCGACTCACGGTCAAGGCGCGCGGTCAAGGGGTCAAATCTTTATCCTTGACAAAACAGCATCAGGCTCGGTTCGCGGTCAAGGGGGCGGTCAAGCGCGCGGTCAAGGGGTCAAATCTTTATCCTTGACAAAACAGCATCAGGCTCGGTTCGTTTGCGCGGTCAAGGGGTCAAATCTTTATCCTTGACAAAACAGCATCAGGCTCGGTTCGCGGTCAAGGGGTCAAATCTTTTCGCGGTCAAGGGGTCAAATCTTTATCCTTGACAAAAAAGCATCAGGCTCGGTTCGAAAACGCCTATTACCATGTTACCTGCCGCGGCACCGCCCGCCAGAATATTTTTCCTTCGATGTCGCCCGCTTGACCCCGTTTCGATCCGGTAACTGGAGCAGATCTTCGGCGCGCGAACTCTCCCCTGTCCCCTGAACTGGGGCCATAGGCCCACTAGAGCGGACCAACGGATTACGGCCAGACGGCCCAGTGCAATTGACCGAATACCAGGCCTTCCCTTGGCGACAGAGGGGCACGAAGAAATAATTGTTGTAATATTTACTTCGATTGTTGTGGCATGTACAACAGAGGTGAATATGCTGACAAAACTCTTTTCATCAAAATTAAGAGTCGAGCTATTGGGTCTTTTTTTCGGCCGCCCGGATGAGGAGTTTTACGTCAGGGAGATCGAGAAGATTCTAGAGGAAGACGTAGGAAACATCTCAAGGGAGCTCAAAAACCTTGAGGGGATAGGGCTACTGACCAGCAGAAAAAAGGGGAATTTAAAATATTACCTTCTGAAACGAAAATTTCCTCTTTATGACGAACTGCGGTCCATCTTTCTGAAAACGAAGGGGGCAGCCGGTATATTGCGCGAGGTTCTGTCAGGAATGAAAGGGATTGATTTTGCCTTTGTTTACGGATCTTTTGCGTCGGGACAAGTTATGGCGAAGAGCGATGTCGATCTGATGGTCGTTGGATCCGTTACTCTGGAGCGCTTAGTCAAGCGATTAAAGGAGCCGGAGAAGTCTCTGGGTCGTGAGATCAACCCATCCCTTTATGATCTCCGGGAGATCAAAAAGCGAATTAAGGATCAGGATCCATTTATCAGCAGGGTGATGAGAGAACCAAAGATCATGTTGATCGGGGATGAGAATGGCCTACGAAAGCTTGATCAAAAAGGGGCTGATAAAGTCGTTTGATGCGACTCAGTCTCAGGTATCAGACAGTCTGAGGCTTGCCGGAAGGGACATTGATACGGCACGCGAAGTATCCAATTCAGATTGGGCATACAATATTGCCTACAATGCGATGCTGCAAGCCGCAAGGGCTCTCATGTTCGCGGAGGGTTATCGACCGGCAGGGGGTGAGGGACAACACAGAACCGTAGTCAGGTTTGCAGAACTGGCTTTAGGGCGAAAATTCGAAGAGGAGGTTCGCTTTTTTGAGAAGATGCGGGTGAAAGAAATCAGGCAGTTTACAGCGCAGCCGGTATCGTATCTGAAACCGAAGCCCGACAGGCTATTGATTTTGCGTCTAGATTCATTCTAATTATAGAAAAAGCCATTTATAAATAATTCAAAATTCAAAATTCATAACTCATAAATGGAGCGGGCTACCAGCCCGCGACCTAATGTTTTCTTGCAATCTGCCGATATATATGTTATAAAAACAACCAAGCGGTGATTTAATTCAGGCTACTTGCTCCGCTATATAAATGTGCTAAAGGCCGGCTGGTTTTTGGGGCCCGTGCTTTTAGCGCGGGCTTTTTGTTTTTTGACAATTTTTTGGCGGGTTGATTTACGGGCAACTTGCAGCCGCCTCAACAAGGTGCTAAACAGCCGATGACCCCGCGGTCACGTTTGTTTGGCTGCGGGGTTTTTCATTGGCGGAAAGGGGAATGCAAAATGGAGCATCAGGGGAATTCAAGAAAGCGGAAAGAACAAAAAAGACAGGACGGAACCATGAGCGAGGAAAGGAAGCGGGAAGCTTTCAGGAACGCTGCAAACAGTATCCGAATAGACAGGGAATTCAGGGAATACTGCTTGGAAGCGGACATTGGCCTGTCTTACCCCACAAACTGGGATGACCCGCTGGAACTCCTCGGTTACATTGACCTGCTGGGTCTGGACGAGAACCAGAAGGTAATCGTCAGGAATTGGACTCTGGGGTTGATTGAACGTCAGGGGCCTCTGTACGTGTGGGAATGCAAGTTATGGCTTAAATGCGAACTCAAATACATTTTAGAGGAATTGGGAGGTATATGATGAAGAGTAGCACCGTTATGGCCATCAACTACGATTATCGTCCGGAAACCTACCGGGAAGTAAAGGATCCCGTTGCGAAGGCTCTTTATAACGTCAAGGGGACCGTCCGCAGGTATATGATTGTCAGTGCTTTGAGGGACGGTATCTACGACAGGCTGCCGAGGGAAATCAGGAAGGAAACACTGTCCGATCCCGAAAGGCAAATGTGGGGCAGAATCCACCCCGTTGCCATGGGCGGGGAATATCTGCCCGATTACAGGGAAAAGGAGGTTGAGATCGCCAGGGTGGAGCTTAAATCTACCACCTTCGACGTGATCAGCATCCGCGCCCGCGAGAAGGGCCTCTTCATCGACTACCGGATCGTCGACGAGTACGGGAGCGCCTTCGAGTTTTCTCCCAAAACGAGTTCGAAGCCTCTCACGCTGCGGGAGCTGATAGAGCTCATAGACGGGGCAAGGCAGGAGGGCTACGAGGACCGGGGGCTGGGGCTTTGCTACATCCTTCATAATTATGAGGAGGGCCAGGACGCTGAAGAATTGCTGGATTTCACCGTCATTAATTCGATTTTTTACCCCGGCCTTTCGGAGCACTATGCCCATGTGGCGAAGCAGTGGTGCGAGGGGAAGACAACGGCAAAGAAAAAGAAAATGACCGGTGTCATCATATGCCCGGGCGGGCCGAATAGAGTTAAGGAGAAGTAACCACTCTCTAACCCCGTGTTTTTCAATAAATCGAGGGAAAATTAAAAAAGTTCTTGATATTTATAAAGATCGTGGGTATTTGTAACATCGGTTACACAAGGGGGGATCTCACTTCAAATCGGCTTGCCTTGTTTCATTACTTAGCGACCGTTCGCGCACTCTTGCCCCAGTCAAATAAATAAGAGTTTTAATGACTTAAATCAGAAAAAGGAACGAATTTTACTTAAATCTCAAACCGTAAAGGAGCGTATTTTAAATAAAAAATCTTCTGTAAATATATATACTTATCAGTCAAGCTGAGCGATCTGTGATAGGAAAAGGAAAAGACGTGGCTTGCAGTTGTGGGAGAGGGGAATTTAGTCTGGCTGAAGAGATGACAACTCCTGACTCAGGCTTTCTTTTCTGATGGGTGTGAATCGACATGGCGACGATGATCCCCAGCGATGTTGAACAATTCGAGACCGAAGGGGAGCGGCAGTTCTACCGCTTCCTCGAGCGCGTCGCCCGGCCTGACAACCGCTACCTCTCCTGGTACCTTCCCGACATCAGGGGCAAAGAGCCCGACTTCCTTCTGTTCTCCGACGAGGTAGGTCTCGTCATCTTCGAGGTCAAGGACTGGGCACTGAACCAGGTCCGCGAAGCCGACCCGCAGTACTTCATCCTGGATATGGGCGGAAAGGAAGAAAAACACCGCAACCCCTACCAACAGGCGCGGAAGTACTTCGTCGATGTCATGAAACGCATCAAAGAGGATGGCTATCTTCTCTCCTCCGACCCCCACTTCAAGGGTAAGGTGAAGATCCCCGTGAACTGCGGCGTCGTCTTCCCCAACATCAACAAGTACGAATACAAAGAAAAAGACCTCCACAGGGTCATCGACCCCGACAAGATCTTCTTCTGCGACGACCTGCATCCCCAGTCGGACCACTGGGCCGACCCCTCGGGCCGCTGCTTTCTCGAGGCCCTCAAGCGGATGTTCACGCCCCAGTTCAGCTTCCACGTCACCGGCAGAGAACTCGAGCGCCTCAAGGGCGTGCTCTTCCCCGTCGTGCGCCTCGAGCTGCCCGACCGGGGCGGCAAAGAGAAGCGCGAAGAGGACAGGCGGCGCCTCAAGGTCCTCGACCACAACCAGGAGGCCCTGGCCCGCAAGATCGAGGGCGGCCACCGCATCGTCACGGGCCCCTCGGGCTGCGGCAAGACCCTCGTCCTCGTCCACCGAGCGGCCCTTCTCAAGCAGTACAACCCCGGGATCCATAACATCCTCTTCGTCTGCTACAACATCACCCTCGTCAACTACATCAAGAGGCTTCTTGCCGACAAGAAGGTCCCCCTGGGCGAGGGCGGCGTCGAGGTGATGCACTTCTTCGAACTCTGCGCGAAGATCCTGGGCGAAACGATCCAGTATGAGAAACAGGACCAGGTCTACTACGACACGGTCGTGGAGCTGGCCCTGGAAAAGGCCAAGACAGGCAACCTCCGGTACGACGCAATACTCATCGACGAGGGGCAGGACTTCAGCGACGAGATGTTCAAAACAGTCATGAGCCTTCTGAACCCAAAGACCGACAACCTCATGATCGCCCTCGACGACAACCAGAACATCTACCTCGGCGGTCAGGCCTGGAAGAACTTGGGCATCCGGGCCCAGGGCAGGGTGCACAAGTTCAACTACGTCTACCGCAACACGATCGAGATCGCCCGCTTCGCACAGAGGTTCATGAGCGAAAGCGACACATCTTCCTCTATGTCATTCCGTGCAAGCGAAGCGCGACACGGAATCCATGCCGGCAGCCAGCCCGAACTCTTCCCCGACTACTTCAACTACCACGGCCCTCAGCCCGAGCTGAAACAATTCACCGGCGCGAAAGCCATCGTCGACTACGTGGCTATCAGGATCAAAGCGCTGGCCGACGAGGGCCTGCCCCTCTCCGAGATCGCCGTCCTCTACACCGTCAAGGAGCCCTACGAAGACATGAAGGAGCCCCTGCCGGAGCTCATCGGCCACGCCCTCGAAAAGAAAGGCATCCTCTCCAACTGGATCTCCGAGGACTACAAGGCCAAAAAAAGCTACGACATCACCACCAACCGCGTGACCATCTCCACCATCCAGAGCGCCAAGGGCCTGGACTACGCCTGTGTGTTCCTGCTGGGGCTGGATTCGCTGAAGGTGGAAGAGTGGCAGGCGGAGGTATCGAAGAATCTGGCTTACGTCGCTATAACGAGGGCAAGAGAGAGCCTGTACATCCCCTGGTTGAAAAAGTCGCAACTGATTGAACGAATCGAGAAGGTCCTATGAAATTCATCCATGCAGCCGACATTCATCTCGACAGCCCGCTTGTCGGCCTTCAGTTCTACGAAGGGGCGCCCGTCGAGGAGATCCGGGGGGCCACCCGCAGGGCCTTCGAGAACCTCGTCGATCTCGCCGCCGCGGAGAGGGTCGACTTCGTCCTGCTTGCGGGCGACCTCTACGACGGCGACTGGAAGGACTACAATACGGGGCTTTTCCTCTCGAACCAGATATCCCGACTTCGCGAGGAGGGCGTCCGCGTCTTCATCATTTCTGGCAATCACGACGCCGCAAGCCAGATCACGAAGCACCTGAGACTGCCCGACAACGTGAAGGCCTTCCCCGTCAGGAACCCCGAAACAGTCCACATCGAAGAACTGGGCCTGGCCATTCACGGCCAGGGCTATGCCTCCAGGGCCGTCACCGACGACCTGGCCGGTGGTTACCCTTTTGCCTCGCCGCATCATTTCAACATCGGCCTGTTGCACACCAGCCTCGACGGCCGTGAAGGGCACGAGCCCTATGCGCCGACAAGCGTCGGCAGTCTTCTGTCCAAAGGCTACGACTACTGGGCGCTGGGGCACGTCCATGCCCGGGAGATCGTCCGCGAGGAGCCTTGGATCGTGTTTCCCGGCAACCCTCAGGGCCGCCACATACGGGAGACGGGGCCGAAGGGCTGCATGCTCGTCGAGACGCAGGACGGCCGGGTCGTCCGCGTCGAGCACCGGGAGCTTGACGTCATGCGCTGGGCCGTTGCCGTCGTCGATGCGGGCAGGGCCGCCCGGGGGGATGATGTAATCGATGCCGCCGCCAAGGTTCTGAAAAAATCCATCAAGCAAAACAATGAAATGTCCCTCGCGGTGCGCATCGAGATAACGGGGACGACGAAGGCGCACCGGGAACTGCTGGCCAATCCCGAGCGCTGGAAGAACGAACTTCGTGCCGTCGCAACGGATATCAGCGGCGGTACGATGTGGCTCGAGAAGATACGGTTTGCCACCAGGGATGCGATGAACACAGCGCTCGGCGCGAAAAGCGAGGCACTCATGGAGCTGATGAAAGCCGTCGACAGCCTTTCGACGAATGCGGATCTCGTCAAGGCTGCCGTCGAGGCGCTGGGCGATCTCCACGAGAAGCTGCCGCACGAGCTGAAAAGCGGCGACGAGGCGCTCCACCTCGATGACCCCGAAACGGTGAAGCGGACAGCCGAAGGGGTCAGGCAGATTCTGATGGACCGCATCCTGGCCGGGGGGGTGGAGCTGTGAAGATTCTTGAGCTCGACCTGCGCGCCTTCGGGCCCTTTACCGGCGTCAGGCTCGACCTGGCCGAGGGGCATGAGGGGATGCACATCCTCTACGGGCCCAACGAGGCCGGGAAGAGCTCCGCCCTGCGCGCCCTCAAATGCCTGCTCTACGGGATCCCGAAGAACTCGGCGGACAACTTCATCCACGAAAACAAAGCCCTCCGCATCGGCGGCAGGCTGCGCAACGCCGAGGGTGCCGAGCTTTTCTTTCTGCGCCGCAAGGGCTACAAGGACACCCTCTTGAGCCTCGACGGGGAGCCCATCGACGAGCGTGCCCTCGACAGGTACCTCCACGGCGTGACGGAAGAGACCTTCGGGCTTCTCTTCGGTATCGACCACGAGGCGCTTGTGCGCGGCGGCCGGAACATCCTGGAGGGGAAGGGCGAAACCGGTCAAAGCCTCTTTGCGGCAGGCGCCGGAGGGGCGAACCTGCGCGCCGTGCTCGAAGCCATCGACGCCGATGCGGACGCCCTTTTCAAGAACAAGGGGCAGCTTCCGGCCATCAACAAGGCCATCAGCCGTCACCAGGAGATCCGGAAGAGAATCTCCGAGCTCTCGCAATCGAGCCGGGAATGGGCGGAGAAGGAGAAAGAGCTCCGCAAGGCGATGGCCGAGCGAGACAATCTCCGGAAGGACGTGGAGCGCAATGCGGCCGAGGTGAACCGGCTGCAGCGTCTCGCCGGGATCGTCCCCAGGGCCGGCCTGCTCCGGGAGACCCGGTCGAAGGTCGAAACCATGGGGGAGGTCACCATCCTGCCCGACGACTTTGCCTCCAGGCGCCACCAGGCCGAGAAGCAACTCAACACGGCACGCGAGGTCAAGCGAAGGGCGGAACTGGATCTTGAACGACTCAATGCCGACATCGCAAGGATTGTGCTTCCGCAGAAGATCCTGGACCAGGCCGGCGCCATCGAGGCGATCCGCGAACGGCTCGGCCAGTATCGCAAGGCGGCCGACGACCTCGGCCCGCTGAGAGGAAAGCTTCAGCAGAACAAGGCAGACATCCGGACGGTGCTGCCGGAGCTGGCGCCGGGCCTCGACATGGATACCGTCAAGGGCATGAGGCCCAGGGCCGCCCTCAAGAGCCGCATCCAGAGGCTCGCCAGCCGGCATGAGGCCCTGCAGGCGGAACGGGCGAGGTCAGCAAAGGCCCTCCGCGACGCCGAACGAAAGTTCAACGGGCTGAAGGACGATCTGAAAACGCTGGAGGTCCCGAAAGACCCGGGCCCTCTCAAAAAATCCCTCGCGAGACTCGCGAAAAGCGGCGACCTGGCCGCAGCCCTGCAGGATGCGCAAAAGGCGATACAAAACGAAGAGAGGCAGGCCCGCGGCCTGCTGCAGCGCTTGCCCCTCTGGAGCCGCACCTTCGAGGAGGTGGGAAAGGTCCCCGTACCTTCGTCGGAGACCGTCAGCCGTTTCGAAGACACCTTTTCCGGCGGGAAGGCCCTCATCGACAATCTGGACAACCGGCTGGGCGAGGCGCGATCGGAGCTGCAGAAGGTCGAACAGCGGATCGGCGCGATCCGACTGGCCGGGCCCGTGCCGACCGAGGAGGACCTCGAAAAAATAAGGGTCAGGCGGCAAAAAGGATGGGGCCTCGTGAAAAGGGCCTGGCTGGAGGGGGAAGATGTCGACGAGGAAAGCCGGATCTACGACCCCGAGCGCGGCCTGGCGGGGGCCTACGAGGCATCCGTCGAGCAGGCCGATGACACCGCCGATCGTCTCCGCAGGGAAGCCGCCCGGGTGGCGGAGTATGCAGCCCTTCTCGTGCAGGCGGAAAAAGCAAAGGAAGAGATTGCCCGGCTGGAGGGTGAACGGAATGACGCGCAGCAGGTGATGACCTGCGCAACCGAGGGATGGAGAGCCGCCTGGAAGCCCGCCGGCATTGAACCCCTGTCGCCCAGGGAGATGAGGACGTGGCTCGAGCAGTACGGAAAGATCCTCCAGCGGCTCGAGAAGATCGGCGATCAGAGGGTCTTGCTCGAAAAACACCAGGGGAGGATCGACGAACACCGGGAGGAACTGAACCGGCATCTCGAAGCCCTCGGCGAGAAACCCGCGACGGAAGAAGAGCTGTTCGGGCAGCTCGTCGAGCGCTGTGAAGCACTACAGGAGAGACTGGAGAGGCTTGCCCGGCGACATGGGGAGTTGGAGACGAAGATCTCCTCCCTGGCCGATGACCTTAAAACGCACGCTCAGGCACAGGCCGACACGGAGCAGAGGCTGGCGGACTGGCAAAAAGAGTGGTCGGAGGCCGTCAGTGCATTGGGGATGGGTGAAGCTACAAGTCCCGACGAGGCGCTCGTCATTCTCTCGAAGTACGAAGAGCTGTTCAAGAAAATCGACGACTGCGACACCCTGGAGCAGAGGATATTCGGTATCAATCGCGACGCCGGGCAGTTCAACGCCGATGTAAAGGCTCTCATCGGCCACGTTGCCCCCGAATGGGAGGTACTGCCGTCTGATCAGGCGGCGGCGCAGCTCAGCGCCGAACTCACCCGCGCCAGGGAGGCGGCTACCCGGCACGCAGAGATTACGCGACAGATCGTGCAGAAGAGCAGGGGACTGAACGAGGCGGAAAAGGAGATCGTCCTGGCGACGGAGACACTCAACAGCCTGTGCCGGCAGGCTGGCTGCGAAACCCCCGATGGGCTGGAGGACCGGGAGAAGCGCTCGGTCGAGTATCGGGAATTGAGGCAGAGGATCCAGAGCCTGGAGACGGACATTGTCGAGCGCGGCGGGGGTGCGACCCTCCAGCAGATCCTGCAGGAGGTGGAAAGGATCGAAGCGGACACCCTCCCCGGGCAGATCGAAGAATCGAAGCGAGTCCTTGCGGAAATGGAAGATCGGCAGGCGGAGGTGAATGAAAAAGTCGGAAGCCTTCGGCATGCACTCGAGCGCATTGACGGTTCTTCCGCGGCAGCCGAGGCCGCTGAGGAGGCTCAGGGCGTCCTTGCCGCCATCCGGGATCACGCCGACGGCTATGTGAAGCTACGTCTTGCCTCCCTGGTTCTCATACAGGCCATCGAGAACTACCGGGCAAAAAACCAGGGGCCCCTTTTGGAAAGGGCGGGCACTCTCTTTGCCCGGCTGACGCTCGGGTCCTTCTCGGGCCTCAAGACGGACTACGGCGAGAACGACGAACCGGTCCTGCAGGGCGTCCGTCCCGACGGCAGGGTGGTTGATGTCACCGGCATGAGCGACGGCACCCTGGATCAGCTCTACCTCTCCCTGCGCCTGGCCACCCTGGAGAAATACCTGGAAACGAAGGAGCCCATGCCGTTCATTGTGGACGACATTCTGATCCGCTTCGACGACGACCGCGCCAGGGCAACCCTCGAAGTGCTGGCCGATTTGTCGAAAAAAACGCAGGTCTTGCTGTTTACTCATCACGCAAGACTTATTGAACTTTCAAACTCGCTGAAAAGCAAGAATGGCTTGTCGTTACATGAGCTGAAACAACCTTAAACAAATACAGCGGTGGATGCTCTTTTGATGACATTTTTATAAGTGCCTATTGCGCAATATAGACAATCCGGGGAGGTATCTATGTCTTCTGATATTACAGTAGAACAGGCCAGCGTCAAGACGAGCAGAAAACACAGGACATTCTGTGTTGACTTGGTTCGAGCATTATCAAAGTCGGAAGGCGTTATTACAAAAATATTTGAGGAAACGGACCCCATCCTTGTTTTAAACTTTCTCGGCAGAACAGGGGAAGAAGATGCTCTCTCATATATAAAAAAAGATAAGAAGCGTATGGCTGCATATATTAAAACGAAAAATCCACCGCAGAGATTCAGGAAACTGATGCACATGGAAAGACCATGTGTTGAAGTATTGATGAGGTGGTTTTTAAGCCATCTCATAATGTCCGGAACAATTTCCCGTACATCGCTTTACGCAGATGATTTTTGTTATGACTTCGACGAAGGTACGCTCGATATTAATATCAAATTAATAGAGGCATTCTTGTCCCAGGATGATTTGTTACGCGCCTATATATCTCTCGGCTTCCTCATATCAACCGTCCGCGATGATTTCACCGAATCTGAACTACTTGACTACCCTAGGCTTTATCCCGAACCTTCTAAACATGTGCTTATGGACTATCTGGACAAAATCAAAAAGCGTGTAATGGAAGGCACATATGCGTATCTCGCAATGATTGAAAAGCTCGAATTGGAGTTCGAATCATTGGCGGTGAAATACGAAACTGCTGCTGCAATACTCAAACAACTCGACATCCCGAAGGCGGATCTGGCTGACGATACCAGCAATCTCGCGACATCGTTCGAGAACCTGAAAACATCTTTCAGAAAGAAATGGCTCGAAGAAGAAGGATATGAGCTCAAAGAAGGTGAGACGCTGGATACGCTGCAGGGTATGAAAAACATACTGGACAATATCGAAAAACAGCAAGCGCAGAAAATTTACGGTGCCCTTGAGAAGGCAAGAGAATTACTTGAGAAGGCTAAAAGAATAAACATCAGTGGAGAGGAGAGGAATTTTCAGTTGCTGGCCGATTTCCGAGAGAAAGTGGATCTCTTGCCTAGTCAGCTCACCGAAGATCATAGCCTGTGTGACTCACTCTTAAGTGGGATCCATATTGTGGCCAGGGTTCTGAAACTGGTTGAAGCGGAAGTTAAACCTGTGAGCGCTGAAATTGGCAAGGTAATGATTGATCTGCAGGAATTCTGCGGTCCCACTGCTACGAATTGCCTCATTGCCAACCTCATGATGGGAAAAGTTGTGATCTCTGAGCCGGGGGAAGAACCGGAGGCAAAGCAACCGGAGGAAGAGGTTGAACCGTCCGAGGCTTCAGGAACAGAGCCAGATAAAGAGAAAGGAAAGGAGCCGAAAGAAAAGGAGCCTGCAGACAAGACCCCTGAAGATCAAACGGAAAGACAAGAGGCACCTGAGCAGACGTCACAAGATTGGCAAGATACGCACACGAAAGCAGACGAGCGAAGACCGGAAGCTGATAAGAGAGCGGAGGATAGGCAAGAAGATACGGCGGCAACTGCCGCGATTGGGAAACTCCGCCCAACTCACGAGTATGCTAGGAAATTGGGGCCATCGCTTGAGCACTCAGAACTTGAAAATCTTCTCTGTGCCTTGATCTACGAGGATGATCTGCCCGGTGCATACTGGCTGGCATGCGCATTGGAAAGCCGGGACGGTAAGTGCGTGGTTCAGCCCTCGACGATCATGGCAGTGCAGGGTTCTCGGTGGCTCACAGCAGGTTCTTTGGCATACGTCGACAGTTTGCTAGACATTGCGAAAAGCCACAAACCGGGACACAGCAACGTCGAAGGCATCATGGGATTGGCGGCCTCTATCCGGCCCGCGCTCATTCAGCCTGGCTGCGGCCTCATCGACTGGCTGCAGAAACCGAACAAATATTCACCTGCTCTCATCACATTGGTCGACGCCGTGAGGGAATTCTCGAAGTACGGCAGAGCCATCATACCTGAGGACGTGCAGGGCCTTGCCGGCTCCATGGATTTGACTGCGGCAATCCGGGATGCATCGGCCGCAGCGGATCGATGGCTGAAGGAAGCGTCGTCAAAGAAAGCAAAATTCAGAATGGCCACGGAAGTATGGCGGGAACTTACCGGCTCTAGAGGCGAGGTCTATGAATTTCTCAAGCCAGTTATTTCCAATGACAGAGATAAGGTACAGGATGTCAGGGAAAAGCTCCAGCGATGGCAGAAGCTGGATTATATCGAAAAGAGAATAGACGACATAACGGTGAAATTGAGCAAACTGCGTACAAAGGAAATTGTAGGTTCACCCAGGCAGCAGATCATCCGCAATGTTCAGGACGCCTGCGAATATGCCTACAACTGGTGTCGGCTGATCAACCGAGAACAGGAATACGGGAATAGAGGCAACAAACTGTCCGAGCAGATCAAGACTCTGCAGAGAAGCATGCGCGAGTGTATGCCATCGCTCCGCGAATCGCTTGAAGAACTGACACGCGACAGCGCTCCTGCACCAGTGGCAGCAGCTTTTGCATGCCTCGCGAGGACAGTCAAGCAGGTATTGAATGACCTGAATCTCGATCTTGCGTCCGAGATTGATCGACTCCCATTTCCCCCGGGCAACCAATGGAACTGGATATCGCAAGATTCGCGAAGCCTGCCTGATGCACTCGGGCGAAGACTCGTTGAGATGCCGGAGTATCTGTCTGACTTTGGCGCAGATGTGAAAGAGGAACAGCAAAATGTCTTCTTGCGTGCCATTTGCGATTCGGTTGCTGCACACAAGTCATTCACGGATATTTTCAAAACCTGGATCAATTTGGAAGATTACCGATTCATAGAAATCTTGAAGCTTGCTCTTGAGGAAGGGCAAAACATCGAGCTCCAGAGAGTTTACGACAGAGCCTTGGTCGACTCAGACTATCGATTGAAAGAAGCCTTGGCGACGACAAGTGGAGACATCGAGCAGGCACTTGTTGATGGAGTGATAACGGAAGAATTGCATTCGGAAAATAACGATGAGCTGCAGGCAATCGAATCAAGCGAAGATTTTAACTATAAGGAGAAGCACAGACGGCTCGAAGAAATCAGAAAGAAAATAGACAGTTGGCGTAATAGCCGGCTCAACGAATTGATGAACGACTGGGAGCAAATTCGCAAAAAGCTGGACACAGCTAGCGCAAGCGAAGCAATGAAAACGCATGTTCGTTCATTCATAAAAGATGCGCTCACCCGAAAAGATACAAGAGTTGTGGAAGAAACCTTGGCGTATCTGAAGGAGGCGTTCGATAAGGGGACAGATCTGGAGGAAGGCCTCTTTCGGGAACAGAAAAGAACAGACGAATTGGGCGACTTTATCGCGGCTTTACCCCGGATCAAGGGATGGCTGGAAGGCGTTAGAGGGCTGCACGAAGTCGCCGCGGCTATTGACCATGGCTCGACAGGGGCCGGCATCAACTACGGGCAGCTGCAGAAACCAAGAAGGGATGAATCGGTCCGGGCAATTAACGCGTGGCGGAATCTGAAGAAGCAAAACCCGAACGCGCGGAACTTGGAGGATGACATCGCGGGGCTGCTGCGCTTCATAGGATTCAGCCTGATATTCATGCCAGGGGTGCCGCAAGTTCAAATCAAGAATAAGGGGCTGGACTGGCTGCATTGCAGTGCAAACATGTCGGCAGGGGATCTCGCAAGGCCGATACCGCAGTTTGGGTCGCTGACAAGAAATAAGTATGAGGTCATTTGCCTTTGGGAAAGGCCGGGTGCTGATACGATAGCGGCGAGATTACGGGAATTGCGACTGTCCGTTGGCAGTGTGATTGTTCTTTACCTTGGCCGCCTTTATAACAGGCAGGATTTAGTCAGGATCAGTCGCGACAAGACAGTCAGCGCGGTACTGCTGGACGAAATTCTGCTAGTTTATTTGACTAAAGAGAGGGATGCGAGCAATCGATTACCGGTATTTTTAAAGTGCGCGCTGCCTTACACGGTGCTGAATCCTTATTCGCCGTTCCAGGCAGGGCATGTGCCGCCCGAGATGTTCTTCGGTCGTGAGGTTATGATCAGGGAGCTCCAGAGAATGGGCGGAAGCTGCATAGTCTTTGGAGGTCGTCAACTGGGTAAATCGGCACTGCTCGGTCGGGTTCAAAGGGAATTTCACAATCCGGACAGAGAGCAGTATGCCGCAGTTGATGACATCAAATTTCTTGGCGACCCACTGGCAATGAAGGAGACTTCTCATATCTGGGGGAGGATTCGAGAGTCTCTAAAATCGATGGGCCTTCTGGGAAAGACGATTACGACGGACAAGGCAGATGAGATCAAGAAATATTTAAAGGAGGTCATGCAGAAGAACAACCAGCGAAAGCTCATTCTTTTATTCGATGAGGCCGATAATTTTCTGGAAGCCGATGCAAAGGCAAACTTCCGTGAAGTCGATGCAATGCGAACTCTCATGCTTGAGAGCGAGTATCGTTTTAAAGTCGTTTTTGCAGGACTTCAGAACGTGCAGAGATTTCAGGGGATACCCAATCAACCGCTAGCACATTTCGGAATGCCGATAAGGGTCGGGCCACTCGAGGCAGACGCTGCACAGCGACTGGTCAGCGAGCCGCTCGAGGCGCTGGGCTATCGTTTTGCAGATGCCAGTACAACCGTCCTGAGGATCCTTTCCTATACGAACTATCATCCGGGTCTCATCCAGCTCTTCTGTCAGGAGCTGGTTAAGCGCCTTGAAGGCCTGACCGGAAATGTTTCGCCGCCCTTTAGTGTAAAACAGGAAGATGTCGAGGCTGTATACAGGCTCGATGAAGTAAGAAACATGATCAAGGAAAGGTTTGACTGGACATTGGCGCTGAGCAGCCAGTATCAGGCAATCGCATGGCTGATGGTGCTTGATCAAATCGAGAAGCGAGACAGCTATGCCCGTGCCTATCCGCCTGGAAACCTACTGAATCTGGCACGGGACTACTGGAGAGAAGGGTTTAGCAAGATCGGGCTCGACGAGTTTCGTGGGATACTCGAAGAGATGTGCGGGCTCGGAGTTCTCGTTAGAAACCAGGATGGGCACTACAGACTGCGCAGCCCGAATCTTGTCCGGCTGCTGGGAACGGATGAGGACATTCTGAACAATCTCAGTGAGCTTGCACGAAAGAAAGCACCGCTGACCTTCGATGCGGACAACTACCACGTGCCCCTGAAAGACACGGAAAGCGCATACAGTCCTTTCACCTTCTTCCAAGAGAGAAACCTTTATAAGCAGCGACCGGGGACGAGCCTGATCTTTTCGTCCGAAGCGCTTGGTCTGTCGTTTGTAAAGAGTGCGCTGAACAATTTCGTGTCCTCTGACTCGACAAGTGCGACGGGTTTCTTTGCGGAGATGCCTGCGGAAATACTCTGCGCGGATACGATGATACCCTGGCTTGAGAAACATCTTGATACAAACAAAAAATATGAAAATTTGATTGTTTACAGGCGCATCTACGAGGCTGACGGCCAAGACGTGGCCGGCTGCATAAATAAGGCGATCATGTATTGCAAGCGCCTGCAATCTCGTAAGCGGTGGCTGCGCATCTATTTCGCCTTCGATCCGTCTGCCACGTGGAAGTGGGTTCTCCTTCCGAACGATGTACGGAAGGAGAACGAGGATATGGCCGATGCGTGGGTGTGTACACGTAAATGGAATCTTGAAGGTCTCAAACAGCGCATGGCCCAGCATGACAAGCTGCATCAAGAGAATATATTGAAGCAAATTCTTGGCACCACCGGCGGCTGGCCAATTTTACTCGAAGAACTATTTGAGCGTTCCAAGAAGCGAGACGATGTAAGGCCATTTCTGCAGGATATCAACAGTGAACTTCGGGACACGAACTCATTACTGAGGAAAGGTTTTCTTGCATCACTCGGAATCCAGGACAGCGGGCCTGCGAAGGCAATATTAGAGTATGTCCAAGACTTAGGTGACAATGAGACCGTGCCAATTGATATGATTGCACCCGAATACATAACGGGTGGGCCAAGACTATCAGAGGATGAGTGCAGTGCCGGGATCGAATATCTGGCACGGCTTGGGTGTATTGAAATCCAGGATGAGGCAGTGTTGATGGATCCTATTGTGCGGATTGTCATGACATGAATCATCCTGGATATTTTTCAAAAATGAGGCAGATTCTCCCAAGCGTTCAGAATTTTATTGAGTTGCTCAGGGAGGATCTCGCAAACAGGCGATCCCTGCTGGTGATTCTGCCCTCGTCGGTCAATGCTGACGATATATGGGCGCTTTTACGGGCATGCATATCTGCAAGGGGCTTCGCATTCGATGAGGTGACCGTTGCTGATCTGCCGCTAGATAAGCCGCTCATAACAGGGATGAAAGCCGCCATTACAATGCAATGGAAGGCGAGCGTCGATCCTCTGTCCACTGCGCACTTTTACGAACATGCCGAGAATCTACCCGATGTCGTCTATTTCGAAGGCTTCGATGATCTTCAGCCTGGACGGCGAAAGGAGATTTTGAACTTTCTCGCACAGTGGGCCGATGCAAGTCATATTTGCGCAGACCGGGGAGGCGCCCCCATGGCGCTGTGCATCGTAACAGCCTGTGCGGAAGCTGTGCTCGATCCCCCAGCGACCGACACGCATCTGAATGTTCACTGGTGGTGGGGACTGCCAACCGCACTAGAGTTAAAGCTTGTGTGCAGAATGCTGAATAGTAACAGTGATGGCCCGGTATGCCAATGGATCGAAGGCATATTACCTGCACTTGCCGGTTCGGACACAAAGCTTGCGGATCATTTGTGGGACGAGAGAGATGTGACGGTAGAAGCCCTGCTGCAGCGGCTAAGCGATTATGCGGCCATGCAGCAATGGGACAAGAACAAGCTTCGCGATGCAGGCATAGAGGCCTTCGAAGAGAAAATTGCGTTTCAAAACGGCAAGTCGGCGTTGATGCGGTCAAAAGACGCAAAGAAACTATGGTCTGCGGGTGCTCTCTACTGGACACCGGAGTATGGGGTGCAGCTGAACACGGCTGTTCTCGCCCTCATGGGAAAAGAGAAAGAAATCAGGCATAGGCTATGGCGAGGTCAGGTCGAATACCTTCTTCCGATACTGGATCGGGTCCGGCTTGCCGTATGTGAAAGATTGACCGCGTTCTATGGGCCTGCCTGGCCGTATCAGTGGGAAAAACCGAAATACGAAGAAGATTATGAAGCCGTGAAAAAAGATCCCATGGCCTGTGAACTGGGGTATTTGCATTATCTTCTAAAGGCCTGCGGAAAGATGAAGCGGGACAAGAATCTATTACCCCTGATCAGTCGGGCCAAATCAGTGAGGAATGAGTTGGCCCATTACCGCCCGGTGGAGTACTGGCAGTATGAAAGATTGATGAAGGAGACGGAAATGTTATTTGAAGGCCCATTTTAGGTGCAGCGCGTCGGTAGAATCGATTGCGTAAGCAAGATATGAAAATCCGATAGCTTCCAGGAGAAAGCGATGAATCACGGTGAAATTGTCAGCTTTATCTGGGGTGTGGCGGATCTCATTCGCGATACCTTCAAGCGAGGGAAATACCAAGACGTCATTCTGCCGCTGACCGTCCTGCGCCGGATTGACTCCGTGCTGGCGGCGACGAAGGAGAAAGTTCTCCAGACGAACGCCAAATTCAAAGGCAAGCTCGAGAACCTCGATCCGCAATTGCGCAAGGCCTCAGGGTTTGCCTTCTACAATACATCACGATACGACTTCGAGAAGCTTCTGGCGGATGCGCCGAATCTGGCGGCAAATCTCCGCAACTACATCAACGGCTTCAGTCCCAACATGCGCGACGTGATCGAAAAGTTTGATTTTGACAACACGATTACCAAACTCGACGAGGCTGGCCTTCTCTTCAAGGTGCTCGAACGGTTCAAGATTGTTGACCTGCATCCTGACCGGGTACCCAATCCGATTATGGGCACGATGTTCGAGGAATTGATTCGGAAATTCAATGAGGCTTTGAACGAGAATCCCGGCGAGCACTTTACCCCTCGCGACGTCGTCAATCTAATGGTGGATCTGCTTCTCTGCGGCGATGAAGAGCAAATCCAGGGCGAGGGGGTTGTGCGGACCGTATACGATCCCTGCTGTGGTTCCGGCGGCATGCTGACGATTGCCAAAGAACATATCCTGGGAACGGAAAAGAGGCCGGGGATCAATCCGCTTGCTGACATTCACATCTTCGGCCAAGAGGTCAATCCAGAGACATGGGCAATCAGCAAGTCAGATATGCTGATGCTGCACCCCGATGGCCATGACGCGGACAACATTGCCTTCGGCAGCACCCTGTCCAACGACGGTCACCTTGGGAAACATTTTGACTATCTCATCGCCAATCCACCCTATGGCAAAGACTGGAAGCGCGATGAGGATGAGGTGCGGGCCGAGCACGAAAAAGGTTATGCCGGACGATTCGGAGCCGGGCTGCCAAGGATTTCCGACGGCCAGCTGCTTTTTCTGCAACACATGCTGCACCACATGAAGCCCACCAGCAAGGGCGGCTCGCGTGTTGCGATCATCATGAACGGCTCACCCCTTTTTACGGGGGATGCGGGGAGCGGTGAGAGCGAAATACGGCGTTGGATCTTAGAGAACGACCGGCTTGAGGCACTGATCGCCATGCCCGAACAGCTCTTCTACAATACCGGCATCGCAACCTATGTCTGGGTGTTGACGAATCGGAAGGCGGAAGAAAGGGCGGGGAAGGTGTTGCTGATAGATGCCTCGAGCTTCTGGACCCTGATGAGGAAAAGTCTGGGAAACAAGAGAAGAGAAATCCCCCCCGAAAAAGCAGCGGAAATTGTGCAGTTGGTTCGGGATTTCAAGGAGGGCGAATACTGCAAAATATTTCCCACGGCGCATTTCGGTTATCGGAAAATCACCGTGGAGAGGCCCCTGCGGTTGAACTTATGCGCGAAAAAAGAGCGCATCAAGCGGCTCGAGGAGGAGACCGCCTTTCGGAATCTAGTCGTCAGCAGAAAGAAAGACGCCAAGGCGAGAGCCATCGAGGAGGAAGAGGGCCGACGAAAACAGAAAGAGATCCGAAAGTTCCTCAACGATTTTCCCGAGGTTCTTTACAAGGATAGAGAGGCCTTTTCAAAAGACCTTGAAAAAGCAGCGAAAAGCAGCGGCATAAAACTCAGCGCATCGATCATGAAGGCCATTCTTTCAGCACTCTCCGAACGGGACGAAACGGCGGAGATATGCCGGGACAAGGAAGGGCATCCGGAGGCCGATCCGGAGCTTCGCGACACGGAGAATGTGCCGCTCCATGAAGATATCGAGGCATTCTTCGAGCGAGAGGTCAAGCCGTACGTTCCTGATGCCTGGATCAATACGGCAATCCGTGACCAGAAGGACGGCATGGTTGGCCGGGTCGGCTATGAGATCAACTTCAACCGGTATTTTTACAAGTACACACCGCCACGGCCCCTGGAGGACATCGACGCGGATATCCGTGCAATAGAGCAGGACATTGTCAGAATGCTGGCGGAGATCACGGGCAGTGCACAGAGAGAGGCAGAAAATGGCAAATGATCGACGGCACACGAGAAAAGTGGACGGCACGGGCCGGACGGTGCGAGAGCTCCTTGACGGGCGGAAGTATTCGATCGATTACTACCAGAGGGAGTATAAGTGGCAAACGAAGCATGTCGCCGAACTGATTGACGATCTGGCGGACAAGTTTCTCGAGAGCTATGACAAGCGCCATGAAAGGTCAGCCGTTGCTGATTACGGCCATTATTTTCTCGGATCGGTCATCGTCAGTGACAAGGACGGCCAGAAATTCATCATCGACGGCCAGCAGAGGCTGACCACGCTCACCCTGCTTCTCATCTTTCTGCGCCACCAAATAGAGGATACAGAGCAGAAGGGGCAGATTGCGGACCTTATTTTTTCGAAACGTTACGGCAAGAGATCCTTCAACCTCGACATCCCGGAACGCGCGGAATGCATGGATGCGCTCTATACCGGCCAGCCCTTTGAAGAAAACGGTCAGCCTGAGTCGGTCGTAAACCTGCTTGGCCGCTACGCGGATATAAAGGAGCGGTTTCCTGAGGAGCTTCGGGGAGAGGCGTTGCCCTACTTCACAGACTGGCTGATGGAAAACGTTCATTTCGTTGAAATAACGGCATACTCCGATGAGGATGCCTACACGATTTTCGAAACGATGAACGACCGCGGTCTCTCGCTTGCGCCCGCGGACATGCTGAAGGGCTATCTCTTGGCAAACATTACAGATTCCGATCGTCGGAATGCCGCAAGCCGCACCTGGAAAGAGCGGATTGCAGCGCTCGCAGACATCGGAAAGGACGAGGAGTCCGACGCCATCAAGTCATGGCTTCGCAGCCAGCACGCCGAGAGCATTCGCGAGAGGAAGCGCGGCGCCGCGCCGCAGGATTTCGACCGCATCGGCACGGAGTTTCACCGCTGGGTCCGCGAGCACGAAGCCGACCTGGGCTTGAAGACCAGCCGGGATTTTGCCCGCCTCATCGAGCAGGACTTCGCCTTTTACGCCAGGTGGTATGAGAAGCTGCGACAGGCCGCAGAAACGCTGACCCCCGGTCTCGAATCGGTTCACTTCAATGCACAGCAGAATTTTACGTTGCAGTATCCCGTGATTCTCGCGCCCCTCCGCATGGACGACACGGAGGCGGTCATCCTGCGCAAGATCCGCATTACAGCGGCCTACCTTGATATACTCATCCACCGCAGGTTATGGAACTGGCGGGATATCGGCTATTCGACCATGCAGTATGCCATGTTCCTTGGCATGAAGGAGATTCGCGGCAAGCCCGTCAAGGAGCTTGTGAAAAGCCTCCGCAAAAAGCTCGATGCCGAAACGGACACATTTGCAAGGAACGAGCGATTCAGGCTTCACGGGATGAACGGCAAGCATGTGCACCGCATCCTGGCCCGGATCACGGACTACGTGGAAACGCAATCGGGGCAGCCATCGCGTTATACCGAATACGTCACAAGGGGCGGCAAGAAGGGGTACGATATCGAGCATATCTGGGCGAACCACCCGGAGCGCCATCTCGGCGAATTTTCGCACCCAAGCGATTTTCAGGAATACCGGAACCGGATTGGCGGTCTCTTGCTACTGCCGAAGAGCTTTAATCAAAGCTACGGCGATCTCCCATATGCGGAGAAGCGACGACATTACGTGAAACAGAATCTGCTTGCCTGCAGTCTGCACGAGAAGGCTTACGATCGCAATCCCGGATTTTCTCGCTTCATTAGGCAAAGCCGCTTGCCGTTCAAACCGCACAACAAATTCAGGAAGGCCGACCTCGATGAACGGCAAGAACTATATCGCAAACTGGCGGAGCAGATCTGGAGTCCCGACAGACTGGAGCAGGAGGCGGAAGCGTGAGCAGTGAAGTCAGAAAGACCACAGGTATCGGCCTGAAAAAGTATAAGCCCTATCCAGAATATAAAGATTCAGGGATTGAGTGGCTAGGTGAGATACCAGCGCATTGGGAAGTTAGACGCATGAAAAATCTCTCTAGCATAAACCCGGAGTCACTCCCTGAGAACACTGCCCCGACATTAGATATGGTTTATGTGGATATTGGCAGTGTTGATAGTGTTGGTCACATTTTACAGAGAGAAGAGCTGACATTTTCTTCTGCACCTTCGCGAGCACGGCGGCTAGTGCGTGACGGAGATGTTATAGTATCTACCGTGCGTACATACTTGCGCGCAATTGCAGCAATTAAACATCCTGAACCAGGATTAGTAGTGTCTACGGGCTTTGCTGTTGTGCGACCATCAGAATCACTATTGTGCGATTATGCTGCGTATGAGTTGAGAGCGCCATACTTTGTAGAACGCGTCGTCGCAAATTCGAAGGGCGTAAGCTTTCCAGCAATCACAGAAAGCGAGATGGCGATATGAATTGGTATTACCGCCTGAATCTGAGCAACAAGCTATCGCTGCCTTCCTCGACCATGAAACAGCAAAGATCGATGCTCTGATTGAGAAGAAGGAGAAATTGATTGAGCTGCTACAGGAAAAGCGCACAGCCATCATATCCCATGCTGTTACCAGGGGCCTGGACCCGAACGTGCCTCTAAAGGATTCGGGTGTCGAATGGCTCGGGGAGATCCCGGTGCATTGGTCTGTAAGAAGGCTTAAAACAGTTTCTGCTGTCCAGCTCAGCAATGTTGACAAGAAGTCTTTAGAGGGCCAAGAGTCCGTCACACTGTGTAACTATACGGATGTCTATTACAATGATCGCATCACATGTAATCTCGATTTTATGTCTGCTACCGCGACAGCAGATCAGATTCGCCGTTTTTCACTCCGTGCAGGGGATGTTCTGATTACAAAAGATTCAGAATCTTGGACGGATATTGCGGTGCCATCTCTCGTAGTAGAAGATCTTCCCGGTGTTCTTTGTGGATATCATTTAGCTCACATTCGACCCAAAGAGTTTATTAATGGGGCATTTCTTGGACGAGCCTTCGCCGCAATCGGTCCGCGCGATCAATTTCAGATTGCTGCGAATGGTATCACGCGTTATGGCCTTGGAAGTGATGCAATCTGTACGAGCCAGTTCGCGATACCTCCAATAGACGAGCAAAGTACCATTGCTGTCTTTCTCGACCGCGAAACAGCAAAGATCGATGCTCTGATTGAGAAGGTTCACAACGCAATCGAAAAACTCAAAGAATACCGCACCGCCCTCATCTCTGCAGCGGTAACGGGCAAGATCGATGCCCGGGGGGAGGCATGAGCAAGAAAATCTCCGAAATGAGCTTTGAGGAAGCGATAGAACAGGCATTGATTGCACAACCGCCTACCGCCCTCGCCGGTCCAAGCGGCATAAGTGAAGATATGGGAGTCTTCACAGGGGATTTCCCGCCCGGAGGCTGGACGAAGCGTACACCCGAGGAGTACGACCGAACGCTTTGCCTGATACCGAAAGATGTCCTGGCGTTTGTCTATGCGACGCAGCCGAAGGAATGGGAGAAACTCAAGCAGCAATACAAGGAGGAAGTGAAGGAGCGCTTTCTTAAGCGCCTTGCCTCTGAAATCAATCAGAGGGGCACGCTCGATGTCCTCCGAGGGGGCATCAAGGACGCGGGGTGTAAGTTTGCGCTCTGCTTCTTCCGCCCCTCGAGCAAGATGAACCAGGAGCTCCAGAAGAGCTATCAGGCGAATCAATTCTCGGTCGTCCGCCAGCTTCGATACAGCGTCAAAACAGAGAAAAGTCTCGATATCGTCCTGTTATTAAACGGAATTCCCATATTTACGGCAGAGCTGAAGAATCCGCTCACAGGCCAGAACGTAGAAGACGCGATCCATCAATACCGGTATGACCGCGAGTCGAAAGAACCTTTCTTCGCGTTCCGGCGCTGCCTGGCACATCTCGCCGTCGATCCCGATCTCATTTACGTGACGACGCGCCTACAGGGAGCAAAAACGGTATTTCTGCCCTTCAACCAGGGGAAATATGGAGGCGCAGGCAATCCCCCCAAGTCCCCCGTAGAGGGCGGCTATGCGACGGAGTATCTTTGGAAGCGGATCTGGGCGAAGGATAGCGTCCTGAATTTGTTGCAGCACTTCATCCACGAATTCGACGTGGAGGACGATAAGGGAAAGAAGACGGGAGAAGTGGCTCTGATCTTTCCCCGCTATCACCAGCTCGATTCGGTTCGGCGGCTGGTCAGCCATTCTTTGATCTATGGCAGCGGCCAGCATTACCTGATCCAGCATTCTGCCGGCAGCGGGAAATCCAACTCCATCGCCTGGCTGGCCCATCAGCTATCGGTTCTGCACGGAAAGGATGACAAGCGCGTATTCGACTCCATCGTCGTGATCACGGATCGGCGCGTGCTCGACCGCCAGCTTCAGCGCACGGTGCGGCAGTTCGAGCAGACATCGGGTGTCGTTGAAAACATCGACACGACGAGCCGCCAGCTCAAGGATGCTCTGGAAGCGGGTAAAACGATCATCGTCACCACCTTGCAGAAATTCCCGGTCATCGTCGATCAAATCGGGTCGTTGCCCGGCAAGCGATTCGCCGTCATCGTGGACGAGGCGCACTCGTCGCAGACGGGTGAAAGCACAAAAAGCCTAAAAGCAGTGCTGATGGCCGAAAGCCTGGAAGATGCGGAAAAGGAGGAGGAAAAGGCTGAAACGCCGGAAGAGGAACTCGATAACGCCATACTTGCCGAGATCCAGAAGAGGGGCAGGCTGCCGAATGTGAGCTGGTTCGCTTTCACGGCTACCCCGAAACCCAAGACGCTGGAGCTGTTCGGCACGAAGAGACCCGACGGCCAGTTCGAGGCCTTCAGCCTCTACTCGATGCGACAGGCCATCGAGGAGAAGTTTATCCTGGACGTCCTCGAAAACTACACATCCTACAAGACCTACTGGAAGCTACTAAAAACAATCGAAGAAGATCCCCGTTATGACAGGGATAAGGCCAGTTACCTGCTTCGCTCCTTTGTCGATCTCCATGATCACACTATCCGAAAGAAAGTGGAGATCATGGTGGAGCATTTCCACAGCAACGTGGCGAGCCGCATCGGGGGGAAGGCCAAGGCGATGATCGTGACCCGGTCGCGTCTTCATGCGGTGCGCTTCAAGATAGCCCTCGACGGCTACTTGAAGGAAAAAGGCTATCCATACATGACACTTGTGGCGTTTTCAGGCACGGTGCGTGACGCGGGCATGGATTATACGGAAGCCAATATGAATGGCTTTTCGGAAAAGCAGACCGCGGATGTGTTCAAACGTCCCGAATACCGGTTCCTGGTAGTCGCCAACAAGTTTCAAACCGGATTCGACCAGCCTTTCCTTCATACGATGTATGTTGACAAGAAGTTGGGGGGCGTCAATGCCGTCCAGACGCTCTCGCGGCTTAATCGCGTCCACCCGGAGAAGAATGAAACCATGGTCCTGGACTTTGCCAACACGGCGGACGACATCCAGAAGTCATTTGCGCCCTACTACGAGAAAACCATCCTTTCCGAATCGACGGATCCGAATCTTCTTTATGATCTGGAGAGGCAGTTGGCCGGGTTTGCCGTGTATGACAAGATGGACGTCGACAGGCTGGCCGTCCTCTACTTCGATCCGAAATCAACACAGGATAAATTTTATGCGGCGCTAGCGCCCTGTGTTGAACGTCACAAGAAGCTTGAGAAAGATGAACGGCTTGATTTCCGCGGAAAGCTCACAGACTACGTTCGTCTTTATGCCTTCCTGTCGCAAATTATCACGTTTAAAGATGCGGATCTTGAAAAGCTTTACGTCTTTGCCCGGTTGCTGAGACGCTATCTGCCCGTCGAGCAGGTGGATTTGCCCAAGGAGATTCAGGAAAAAATAGACATAGAGTCCCTTCGCATCCGAGACACCTGGAAGGGCAAGATCGCCCTTGAGCGTGGCAATGGCATGGTGGATCCGATCGGTCTTAAGAGTGGTTACGTAGGTGGCCAGGAGATCATTGAGCCATTGTCCCAGATTTTGAAGGAATTGAATGAGCGCTTTGGCACGGATTTTACTGAAGAAGACAAGGTATTCATCCAGCAGCTTGAAGAAATCCTTTCAGGGGATCCAGCTTTGGTTGCAAGTATCCGTGTGAATACACCCGAAAATGCCCGACTGACATTCAATCATGTCGTGACCGACCGCCTGCAGGACATGGTGGATACAAACTTCAAATTCTACAAGCGCATCACGGACGACAGCGAATTCGGAAAGTTCTTCATGGACTGGCTCTTCGAGCGATTCAACAAAGAAGTAAAGGACAGGTAGGTCAATTCATGGACTTGAAACATTATTGAAAGGAGAGTTTATGAATGAATATACAATTTTGATTTCATTGATAATGTTTTTCTTGGGTTTATTAGTTAGCTGGGTTGTGTGCCGGAAATTATATTCACGGAATAATCAAGATCACAGTGCATTGAATCAGCAAGTGGCTGAACTCAAGGATCAATTGATGAGATCGGAAAAGGAAAAGCATTCTATCGCTGTTGAGCGAGAAAAAATTGTATCAGAGGCCGTCTCAGAAAAATATAAGGAGCTTGCTGCCAAAGAGCAGGAAATTGCGGAACTGAAGCAAGGGAGTCTGAAATTGAAGGAAGATAATCATAATCGACTAATCAAAGAAGTGGAAGAAGCGAAAATTAAAGCCGCAGCCGATGCATTGAAAGATTACCAGGTCGTGTGTACTCCGTTTTTCTATTATGACGATGGATTTCTTAAAAAATACTGCAAAGGCGGGTATAAATATAGGTTATTGGTCAAGAACATACCAGTATTTAATGATGCTGAAATAGTAATTGACGAAAGATCTGAATTTAACGAAGAAGTGCGAAAGAGTATTCTAGTGTCCTGAGTTATAAATTCGTTGACAAACGAGGGTTCGTCGTGTATCAACAGGGGAAAAAGGAGGATCGACATGGCTCGTCCACTTGCTCCCCTGACGCTGACCGAGGAAGAGAGAGAAACGCTGCTTCGGTGGGCGCGAAGACCGAAAACCGCGCAAGCGCTTGCGTGCAGGGCAAGGATCGTGCTTGCCTGTGCAGCCGGCAGA
>Ga0209407_1001106_pt1 | contig 29504 bp, 20 predicted proteins | sample AD_JPNHG3_MetaG_FD_184410 | JGI IMG/M metagenome (GOLD analysis project Ga0209407, IMG submission 184410) | Active sludge microbial communities of municipal wastewater-treating anaerobic digesters from Japan - AD_JPNHG3_MetaG (SPAdes) (version 2) | ecosystem: Engineered > Bioreactor > Anaerobic... | reverse complement strand
CTTGCGGCGCGACGGCTTCGCGGCCATGCGGACGGGAGACGGTGGTGGAGAACTCGTCACGCGCCCCGTGCTCTTCAGCGGCGCGTGTGTGTTTGTGAATGTGGCGTGTCCACAAGGCGAGTTGCGCGTGGAGGTGCAGGATGTCGAAAGCGAGACGGCCATTCCGGGTTTTGCGCTGGCCGAGTGCCGCCCCGTCTCCGTCGACAGCACCCTGCACCGCATCACCTGGCAGGACGCCGACACCGTCAGGGCTTTGCGTGGCCGACCGGTCCGTTTCCGTTTCGCATTGTCCAATGGTGCGCTGTACGCTTTCTGGGTCAGTCGTGATGAAAGCGGTCGCAGCGATGGCTATGTGGCGGGCGGCGGGCCGGGATACACCGGGCCGACTGACACGGTGGGGGCTGCTGCGTTGTTGCGATGAACGTGCGGTGGGGTGAAACCATAAAACACATGAAACTTCATGAAAAGTGGGGCATGGTATCGATCATGAAAGAAACCAACGAATGAAAAAAAGTTTACATGAGACGCGCGGGCGACTGAAGCGAGGAGAGGTCCTGATGGGCGTCTTCTGCAAAACAACCGCGCCGGAGTTGATTGAGGTGATCGGGTATGCGGGTTTCGATTTCTGCATTCTCGATATGGAGCACGGACCGGTCAATCTGGAGACGCTCCAGCATCTGATCCGCGCGGCGGAGGTTTCGGGCACGTTGCCGATCGTGCGCACACGCGGTGGTTCGCCCGACACGGTGGCACGGCCGCTTGATCTCGGCGCGGCCGGCATCCAAGTGCCACAGATGGACTCGGAGGCCGCAGCCAAGGCGGTTGTCGATGCCTGCAAGTTCGCGCCGATGGGACACCGCGGCGTCTGCCGGTTTGTGCGTGCCGCACAGTTTTCAGCGCTCGACCGTGCGGCCTATTTCGAACAAGCCAACCAGTCGCTGGTGATCCTGCAGCTTGAAAGCACCTGCCTCGACGAGTATGAAAAGATCGCCGAGGTACCGGGTGTCGATATTCTCTTCATCGGGCCGTATGATCTGTCGCAGGCGCTCGGGGTGCCGGGCCAGATCGAGGATCCGCGCGTATTGGAGAAGATGCGCGAGATCATTGCCGTAGCCCGTAACAAGGGCAAGACGGTCGGCGTTTTCGCCGACACGCTGTCGCAGGCGCGTCGCTGGATTGAGGCGGGCGTGCAGTACATCGCGTATTCGGTGGATCTGGGGCTCTTCACCACCGTCTGCCGTGATGCCATTACCGCCTTACGCGGTCTGGCGGACATACGCACGTATGTAAACTAATTTCATGAAGTTTGTGTTTCATGGTTGAAAAATATGAAAAAAATTAAACAACTCCTCTCGATTCTTGGGCCTGGTATCTTTGCGATCGGTTACACGATCGGCACCGGCAGCGTCACCTCAATGGCGAAGGCGGGCAGCCAGTACGGTCTGCAACTGCTTTGGGTGCTTTTCCTGAGTTGTCTGTTTTCAGGCGTGTTGATGGAGGCGTACGGACGCATGGCGGCGGTGACTGGCGACACCACGCTGCACGCCGTGAAGCGTCATCTACCATTCGGCCGCACGCTGGCTGTCCTGATTCTGATCGGCGTGGCGACGGCACAGTATACCTGTCTGGGTGGGATCTTGACGCTGTCGTCTGGCGCGATCTACGAGACGCTTGCCCTTTACGTTCCCTCCTTGCCGAAAGAAAACTACGCTGCGACGCTGGGCATTGCCGTGGTTCTAATCGCGTTGATGTACAGCCTGCTCATGATCGGTCGCTACAGCTTCTTTGAAAAAGTGCTGGCTTTTTTCGTGATGCTGATGGGAATCACCTTCTTGATCTCGATGTTCGTGGTCTGGCCGTCGCCGGAAATCCTCAAGCAGGCGGTTGTCCCGACGATTCCCGACGAGCCGGGGGCGTTGCTGATGATCGCGGCGTTCGTGGGTACCACGATGGCGGCTCCCACGTTCGTTACTCGGCCGCTGCTGCTGAAGGAGAAGGGGGTGGGCGTATCTGACCTCAAGGAACAAACGCTCGATTCCGTAGTCTCCGCGTCGCTGATGTTTTTGATCAGCGGTTCGATCATGGTTGTCGCGGCCGGCGCGCTCTACGCGCACGGCAAGGAGATCGTCAAGATTCTCGACATGGTCCACACGCTCGAGCCGCTGGCTGGCCGATTCGCGGTCGCGCTGTTCATGACAGGGACGCTGAGCGCCGGTCTCTCTTCGATCTTCCCGATCCTGATGGTCGCCCCGCTGCTGATCTCCGACTATCGCGTGGGGCGCATGGAGCCGCGCAGCAAAACCTTCCGACTGCTCTGTCTGGTGGCGGCGTGTGCAGGCTTGATCGTGCCGGCGCTGGGTGGCCGCAATCCGGTGGCGGTTACGATCATGGCACAGATCTCCAATGTTTTCGTGCTGCCGCTGACTGTCGCCGTGATCTTGGTGCTGGTGAACCGGCGCGATCTGATGGGGGAGCACCGCGCCGGTCCACTGTTGAACATTGGCTTGGCGCTGGCTGGCCTCTTCGCTTGTATCATCGCCGTGACCGGCCTGCGCGCTCTGCTTGACGCATGGTTGGGTTAGGTCTCTCCTAACCATGAAACATGAAACTTCATGAAAGAAGAGTTGTTTTCCCCCTCGCCCTCCGGAAGAGGGCGGGGTGAAGGTTACGGGCTCCGCCCGCGTTAGAGCAGCGCGTTGACTTTGGTCATCACTTCAAAGGCGTCGGCCACGTAGAGCACGTCGGCTTTGCCCTGCGCCCAACCGCAGTTCGGATCCAAGTTGACTGCACGGCGCTCGTTGATGAAGCGCCAGCCAACCGCGTGCGGCTCTTCGCCGTGACAGCAGGTCGCGAGGCCTTTGGGGTGGCGCGGCGTCGAGCCGGTCTGTCCCACTTGGTTCATGTGCGACATGAAGCTCAAGGTCTCCTGGCCCTCGCCCTGAATGTCCACCAGCGATTTGCTGCTGCCGAGCGAGGCCTGCGTCTTGCCGAGGAAGTCGAGGATCAGTGTGCTGGCATCGCCAACGTGGAACTGGCCGTCCTTTTGCTTCTTGGTCCAGCCCGCGCCCGCCACGAAGAGCAGCTTCGCATCCGGCCGGATCGTCTGCGCGTCGGCAACCGGCTTCTGCACACCGGTTACGGTGGTGCGCTGGTCGTCTTCAGCAAAGGTGACGGCTACGGCCTGCGCGTCGGCCTTGCCGGCCGCCCCCTGCCAGGGAGCGAACACACCGGAGTCGAGCAGCAACAGCCAGGGGCGCGCCGCGCGGCTAAAGGTGCCGAGGATGCGCTGGCGGTAGAACCAGCGCTGCGCGCGCAGGGTGTCGCCTTCGGCTTTCAGCGCTACGATGTGGGTGTCGATCTGTGCGCCGACGCGGTGCGCGGCACCGGGCAGACAGCGAGAGAATCGAGAGGTTCCGGGCGCTAGCACGAGTTCAGCCCCGGCGGCCTGGATCAATGCGACGGCGGCGGCGGTATCTGTGGCATAGCGCGGCTGCGCGACTGCCGGATCGTCGACCGTGTAGAATGTGGCCGCGCCGCAGCCCTGAATGGCGTCGGTTGCGGCTGACGCGCCGGTGCCGAGGATCGCCACGTCGAAGGGTTGGCCCAGCGCAACGGCGGCGGCGAGGGTTTCAAGAGCGGCCTTGGGCAGTGAGCCGTCGGCCTGGGTGTGCAGAAGTGCGAGTGTCTTAGACATGGAAAGCGTCCTTATTCAAATCAGTTGTTGATCCACTCGACGATCTCTTTGGCGATCTCGTCGGCCGAGGCATCCTTGACGATACGGGTCTGGCGTTTCTGCGGCGGGATTTCGGTCGTTTCGTAGGCGATACCACCGACGCCCGACGGGGTCGGTTTGGCCTTCATCAGCGACGGCATCACGCCGCGCATGTTCGCCATGCCGACCTGCGGGTTGTTGGGCGGTTCGGGCAGGTTGCCCGTGGCCCAGGCGAGCACGGCGGGCGCGCCCTTGCAAGCGGAGGCCAGATATTCGCCGCCTTCGATACGTTCCAATACCGTGAATGAGTCATCTTCGGCCACCTTAAGTTCATCCACGCCCGCGAAGAAATCGCGGATGCCGAGGCGTTCGCAGACGAGTTGCATGGTCACGCTGGCGTCGCGCGAGGCCGAGGCGCAGCCGCCGAAGACCAGCAGGCGGCTCTTGTCGAGACCCGGGATCGCGGCGATGGCATCGGCCAAGGCGGCCGCCACGCCGTGCGCGTCGGTAAAGCCGCTGGCGCTGCCGTCCAGCGCGACCAGTTCGAAGGGAACTTTCTGCGCTACGGTCATCATGAGCTGCTGAAGCTTGGCTTTCGGACCGAGGCTCACGAGATAGACCTTGCTGCCCGCCGCCTGCTTGGCGAGGTTGGCGGCCTCATACAGCGCGTGGGCCGACCACGGGTCGAGCACCGACGGTAGCATGGTCTCGTTCTTGAGTCCCGGGCCTTGCGGGGTTGTCACCGGTTCGAGTGTCTGTAGCGGATCAGGCACCAAGCTGCCGCACACGACGATTTGAAATCCATTCATCACGAATTCTCCTTGTAGGCTTCAAAACGGTTCACATGATAGCAAAGGATGCGGCGGGCGTGAACCCGTTTTGCGTGAGTTCACCGTAATCGTAAAAAAGCGGGCCGCGATTCCAGATTGACGATCGATCGGAAAAAGCGTACCATCCCCAGTCAATCATGCAGGGCGCAGGCTCTTTTCCCGGATGAACGGCCGGAAGGCGCGGCGGGTTCCCGGCATGGCTGGGTCGATGAGGCTCGTCTCTCTTAAACTGTGAAGGAGTAAAAAATGGCAATCAAGGTTGGTATCAATGGATTTGGCCGTATCGGACGCATGGTGTTCCGCTCGGCGATCAAGAATTTCGCGGACGAGATTGAAGTTGTCGGCATCAACGATCTGCTGGACCCCGATTATCTGGCTTACATGCTGATGTATGATTCGGTCCACGGCCGGTTCGAGGGTGAAGTGTCGGTCGACGGTAATAACCTGATCGTGAACGGCAAGAAGATCCGCCTGACGTCGGAGAAGGATCCGGCGGCGCTGAAATGGAACGAAGTCGGCGCTGACATCGTGGTTGAGTCGACCGGTCTCTTCCTGACGAAGGAGACGGCGGAAGCGCATATCAAGGCGGGCGCGAAAAAGGTGATCATGTCGGCTCCGTCGAAGGACGATACGCCGATGTTCGTCTACGGCGTCAACCACAAGACCTACGCTGGTCAGGCCATTATCTCGAACGCCTCCTGCACGACCAACTGTCTGGCGCCGGTCGCCAAGGTTCTGCACGACACCTTCGGGATCGTCAAGGGTCTGATGACCACGGTGCACGCCACGACGGCGACGCAGAAGACGGTGGACGGCCCCTCCAAGAAGGATTGGCGTGGCGGCCGCGGCATCCTCGAGAACATCATTCCGTCGAGCACCGGCGCTGCCAAGGCGGTTGGCAAGGTGATTCCTGAGCTGAATAAGAAGCTCACCGGCATGTCGTTCCGCGTGCCGACCTCCGACGTGTCGGTGGTTGACCTGACGGTGGTGCTCGCGAAGGAGACGACCTACGACGAGATCAAGGCGGCGATGAAGGCGGCCGCTGATGGCGAGTTGAAGGGCGTTCTCGGCTATACCGAGGATAAGGTGGTTTCGACTGATTTTCGCGGCGAGGCCAAGACCTCGGTCTTTGACGCTGACGCCGGCATCATGCTCGATCCGACCTTCGTCAAGGTCGTGGCGTGGTACGACAACGAGTGGGGCTATTCCAACAAGGTGTTGGAGATGGTCAAGGTCATCGCGAAGTAAGCGAACCGCGCTGATTGTTGTGCATAAAAACGCCGTTCCCGCTTGCGCGGGTGCGGCGTTTTTTTCTGTGGCACGCCGCTGATAATCCACCCGTTTAATAGGCATGAAAATGGAGAGAAACATGTTGCTCGTGGAAGTCACCCGAAAATGGAAGGCAATCGGTTGGATGACGGCGGTATGGATGCTGTGTGGCGTGATGGTTCGGGCGGAAGCCCCGCAGACGACTCTGCCACCACAACAACAGACAGGTGCGCCCGCTCGTGTGGCATTGCTGGACGATGCTTTGCCCGGACATGATCGAACGGCAAACACGCGACTGGCCGAAGCCCTGTTGTCTAAGGGATTCGAGGTTGCACGGTTGACGGCGGATCAACTTCTTCCGCCTGAGACGCTGTTGGCACAGTCGTTCTGTGTGTTGATTTTGCCGCACTGTGCCTCGTTACCGGCTGAGACAGTAAACGCGGTGGATCGTCTGGCACGCGAAGGCGTGCATACGATCTGTATCGGCGGGCCGCTTGTCGACCGGGCACTCTGGCGCGTCGACGGACGCTGGCTCGACGCGGTCGACCGTGCGGCGCTCGTGGAGCGCGTCGAGCCAACATACCGCCCGTTTGAAATCAAGGCGGGGATGGATCTCAAGGCTTGGCGTCGGGTGCGCTCCGGCCGTGACGAGAACAGTACCTTCGCGCTCGTTCCCGAAGGACCGGGAGGAACGGCCTGCCTACGCTTGGACATTGAACGGCTGCAAGGCTGGGAAGTCCGCCATTCGCCGGAAGTCTCCAAGCTGTTCGGTGACGGCGACGACATGATTACGCTCCTCGCAAAAAGCGACAAACCTCTGGCCCAACTCGCGGTGGAAATCATTGAGCGCGACGGTTCGCGCTGGATCGCCGTGTCCGAACTGACCAACACATGGCGCCGGGCGGGCCTGCCGCTGGCGGCGTTTCGGTATTGGCGCGATTCGGTCACCAAGGAAAAACGGGGCGGCAAGGGCGACTGTCTGCGTGCAGCGCAGGCCGTGCGCATCTGCTTCGGCATGTCGGCTTCGCACACGCCTGCGATGGTCGGCGGCGCGCATACGGTGTGGCTGGCCGATGTGGGATCGGCGCGCGATCCGTTGACCGCAGCGAATCTTGCGTTGCCTCCCGCAGACCTTTCGCTCGAAAGTCTTTACCCGCGTTACAAAACGCATGTGGTGACGGGCGAAGTCTCGGTGGCCGGTATGTCCTGCCGCGATGTTGTGTGCGCGATTCCGCGTACACGCGGCGAAGGCTACAAGCGCGGCGCGAAATGGCGGTTCGTGACGCTCGCCGAGGCGCGCCGTCCTGACGGTATGACTGGCGGGGCATGCGAATGGCTTTTGCTCAACAGCCACTCAAACAGGGCCGGGAGCGTGTTTGCCGGATTCGGCTACTGTGACCCTAGTGTGTGGAGCACGCCGCCCGTGTTGGCGCGCGTGGTGGCGGCGGTTGAGAACGTGACGCGCGGGACGCTGATCGAAACAGCAGGCCCGGAACAGTTCGCATACTGGCCGGGCGAGCCGGTCACCTTCGGCGCATCGCTCCGGCATTTCGGCGCGTCGCCGCGCGAGGTCACGGTGACCTTTAACGTGGAACGTGATGGACGTACGGTGTGGCGCACTCCGGTTTCCAGAATGTTGTCGCGTGGGGCAACTGTCATTGAGACAACGTGGCAGCCGCCAGCAGAGCCGGCTGAGTACCGCTATCGGATCACGCTGTTGGACGGTAAGTACGAAGAGACCGTCAGCCAGACCTTTGCCGTGCTAGATCCTGCGCCTGATCCGCATGATGCTTTCATCACAGTGCGGGATGGCAACTTCTGGTTGAAAGGAGAGAGATGGTATCCGGTCGGAATGAATTTTTGGCCGCTTTATGTGTCGGGCATGGATCACGCCGACTATTGGGCGGGCTGGTTGCGTGATCCTTTCTATGCGCCGGAAGAGGTTGAGCGCGACCTGATTCATCTGGCGGATCTAGGCGTGAACATGGTCAGCATCCAGACACCGCCGCAGCGCGAATACCGGAATCTGCTCGATTTTTTGCGACGGTGCCGCCGGCACGGTATCTACGTGAACCTGTTCATGGGGCAAGCCTCGCCGTTGGCATTCAAGGAAGCGGAACTCAAAGGCTATCTTGAAGCCGCGCGGCTGCCGGGCAATGCTACGGTGTTCGCGTACGATACGATCTGGGAACCGGGTAATCACGTATTCAAAAACGATACGGCGCGTGCGCGTTGGGACGGTGCGTGGCGTGACTGGATCGATGAGCGTTACGGCTCGCTGGCGCGTGCCGAGCGCGACTGGGGCGTTAAGGCGCGGCGAGATGCGGACGGTCGTGCGATCTCGCCGCCGGATGCTTGGTTTCGCGAGGACGGTGCGTGGCGTGTGCAGATGGCCGCGTACCGCCGCTTCATGGATACGCTCACGAGCCGCCTCTGGGGCAAGGCGCACTGCCGTTTGCGTGAGTTGGATCCGAACCACCTCATCAGTTTCCGTCAGGGAAATACGTTGCCTTACGATTTTGCACTGAGCGGGCCGGTCAAACATATCGACTTCATCTGCCCCGAAGGCTACGCGATCCCGGATACCGATGAGGGCGAAGACGCGATCGGATTCATCACGCGGTATACGGCGTTCACGACGGGTGGCAAGCCGGTCGTATGGTCTGAATTCGGCCTCAACGTCTGGGACGATGTGCGCATGACGCAGAGTGCCGCGGCGATCGAACGCCAGGGGCGGTATTCGGAGCGGTTCTACCGGACCGGCCTGGCGGCGGGTGCGGTGGGCACGGCGCCGTGGTGGTGGGTCGGCGGTTACCGTGTGGGGGAGCGCAGCGATTACGGGGTCATAGGCCCCGACCGTGTGGAGCGTCCGGCGGCGCGCTTGATCCGGACTTACGCGCCGCGCTTCAAAACGGCGCGTGAGCCGGTCGTGCCGACGGAGTGGTTCGTGTTTGACCGTGACGCGCACGCGGGCGGGTATTGGCGCGCGGCTTTTCATGAGGGCGCTGCTGCCTATCGCGCTGCACGACAAGCCGGGCACATGCTCGGGGTGCGTTCTCCGGGTAGCGGGTTGAGCCAAGCGGAGGCGCTTGGTCTTGCAGTCGGTAACGTGCCGTGCGACGGCACCAATCCCCCCAAGTATCTTGATGCAGAGTTTACGCGCATGCAGATCCGCGACGCGGAGGGCGTATGGCGCGAAGCAGAAAACGGTGCGGTGATCCTTGTGGTGCCTGACCAGCCTGTACGCGCACGGATCGTGGTCGGCAACACGCAAGTCGCGACGTGGCGCGCCGATGACCGGCAACATGCGGTGACGCTCCGGCTCCGTGATAAGGCTGGTGTTCGGACGCTCGGTCGGCACGGTCTGCCGCTTGGATGCGACGGACGCCCGGCTGACGTGCCGTATCTGGCCGATGCCGATTTCGGCGAGATCGATCTCTTCCAGACGGAGGAGGTTCTTGCAAACCCCCTTGCTTTCAGGTGTGGCACGGGCATCCTGCCCGTGTTTCATGGGCGGGACGCCCATGCCACGAGGGGTTTGGCAAGAGTCTCGGAGGGGAAAACGACACCGCTGTCCGTGGAGCTTGCAGTGCAGATGGAGGTCGCGCATCACCCCCCGATCCCCTTCGGCGAGGTTCGGACATTCACGCTGAAAGCAAAAGATAACGAATAACAGGCAGGGCGGAAGTAAGAAGCAATGGGTAAGATGTAATAAGTGGTACAAATTTCATTGCGTGCGCCTGATTTCCGACAATGTTTTGCCGGTTCTTTTCTTAACATAGCGTTCCAGTACGAGTTCCGAAGGCCATCCGGAACGCCCGGCGATCGCGCCGATGGCGACGTTCGGGCTTTTGAGAAGATCCATCGCGCGGGTGAAACGTACTTCCTGTATTTCCTTCAGTACGCTGCGTCCAGTCAGGGAGCGGAACCGGATTTCCGCCTGCCGCCGTGAACAGGGGAAGGTCGCAAGGACGTCCCTCGCCTTTATCCCATCTGCGGCTTTGCGCCGGATCAGTTCCATGGCTGCCTGAACACACGCGTCCGACCGTTTGAAAAGCCGTGTGGACTGGCGTCGCACAATTCCGAGCGGAGGAACAATGCGCAGGACCGCCGGTGAGTCGGGATCATCGATCTTTCTGGCGAGCAGCTCGGCGGCCATGTACCCCGTGGTCTTAAAATCCGGCAAAACGCTGGTCATCGAAGGCCGGGTCGTTTCGCAAATGAGTTCGTCGTTGTCGGCGCCGACGAAGGCCAGATCTTCGGGAACCGCGTATCCCAGGGCGACGGCGGCGGAGAGGGCGCGTTCGGCGATATAGTCGTTCACGCCGAACACGCCGCACGGTTTGGGTAGTCTTCGTAGCCAGGACCGAAGGCGCCTTTGAAGCGCGGTGGTGCCGCCGCGATCGCCGGCTTCAGGCTCGAAAACATGCACGCGCTTGCCGTGCAGTTCGAGCACCGACTTGAAGGCTTCGAGTTTGTCGAGCGTCCAGTAGGTGTGGGAGAACCACCCGACGAGGGCGTAGTCGTGAAAATCGAGCCGCAGTAATTCCTTTGCCGCGACGCGCGCGATTTGTGCGGAGTCGTGGCGGACAACGGACGCACCTTCTTTGGTGATATCGGGTGAGTGGTCGAGAAAGACAACCGGTGTGTGGCGGAAGTGTCTGGGCCGCAATTTTGTGCAGCCGCCGTCCGCCTCCATGATGCAACCTACCGCTTCCCAGAAATCCAGCAGGTTTGCCGTCTGGGTGGCGGAGAGGTTACCGTCGATCACTTGCAGTCGCCACCCGTGCGCATCGGCGAACCAGTGCATCCCCTCGAGTTTGTGCTGCCAGCACTTCAGGCCGGTGGTTCTGAAGACAATGACCGTTTTCATGATGGCGCAAGGATATACGGCGGAACATTGAAACGCAAGAAGAATGCGCAAAAGCATGAATAATTGTTTCGCAAAAGTATGATTGTAGGCGGCACACATCTGGTACGCTATTAGACAACCGCAAGGCTTTGATTGACCGGGGAAACAAAGGAGACAGCTATGAAGACATGGCAGCGTTGGGTGTTTACGACAGGTGTGGCGGCCTTTCTTGTAGCGAGCGCAGAGGCTGAGACGGTGTTGTGGTACCAGTTGGATGTGTTGGACATCGGTGTGACATCGACGCTCAGTACGGTGATCGACAACATCGCCAATCCCGGCATGTATCAAATGCACTGCCACTCGTTGGTCGGCATCAATCGTGGAGTGGTCCCCGAATATATGCCTTCCGGAACTGTAGGCATGCCGTCGGGGATCTGGGTTTACGATCCCGTCACGCAGGAAGGGGGCGAACGGCTGAACGCCATGCACTTTGGCCTGACGGAAATCCCGCCGGGTACCAAAAGCGCCAACGGGGCGATGCTCCGAACGGATACGTCCAACCCCTCGAATCTTGGATTGACCAACGTGACCGTCGAGGCGATCTTCAGGACGTCCGCCGGTGCCTTGACAGACTGGTCGATGGCGCCGATCGTCTATCTGCCGGGAGTAAACAACGATGGCTACAAGGAATCGGTCATGCTGGGGATCGGGTGGAGCGGCAAACTCGCCTGCCGGTTCAACGCTGAGGGCACATCGAGGGTAGTCGGCGGCGGGTCGGGACCCTTAGTCACGCCTGATGTCTGGCACCATGCCGCGTTTACCTTGGATGCCGAAGGTACGGGAAGGCTCTATCTCGACTATCAACTCGTCCATAGCCTGTCCGGGCTCGGGTCTCTAGATCAAGTGCCCAACAAGCCGCTTATGATCGGCGCGAATACCCATGTTGCCGAGCGTACATTTCCCGGCGACATTCTGGAAGTGAGAATCAACGACACCGCGATCGGGAGCGGCGAGTTCCTTCAGGTCAGGGTTCCGCCGCGCGTGACTCCGGATGATACGATTCTTTTCTGTCCCGATATGTTCGGGTTCAATTACCGGTTCGGTTCGCTCGTCAACGTGAATACCGCCACGGGGGCGTTTACGCGAATAACCAATCCGATGAGTGAGACGAACTCTCCGCCGGCGGTTCTGGATACCATCAACAAGGCCGGAGACGCGTTCCGTTTCGGCATCAACGATGCCGCGGGTGTCGTTGCAAATACGGGGTCCACGCATTCCGTGCGCAACGAAACCGGATCTGGGAGCGGTGTCAAGATCATGGCTCCGAATTCGGAGTTTGAAAAGGCGAGTTTCACCATGGAGTGCTTTTTCAAGACGCCTGGAGCGATCGACGGCGAAACCTGGACGTTTTTCTATTCGCCGTGCGTCAAGGTCTGCCTCGGTGACGACGGCAAGATTCTCGGGCGCGGCTTCCAAGCCCAAGGCGATTACAGCACCGTACTTGATATCAAGAGCAAGAACCGTGTGGATGACGGTACTTGGCACCACCTCGCCTTCGTCTATGACATCGACGCTGCCAAGACGCGACTCTATGTGGATTACGCGCTTCAAGGCAGCCATAGCGTGACGCTCGGCACTACGGGCGCGGTCTACCCATCTGCGGGCGTGCAGAACATTGCAGGGCACCGTCAATATTTTCCCGGCTGGATAGACGAGTTGCGCATCACCCGGCGCGCGCTGGGGCCTGAGGAATTCATGCTCGCAGATCCGGCGGGAGCGCCCGGGGTGTTGGTCCACCTCACATTTGACAACAGCGATTATATGGTCGAGCCTTATCCGTCTCTCAATCCCGCTGGCGCGGGATTCGCCCGAGTCACTGCCGGGGACGAAGGAAATGTGCCCGCCTTCAGTAGTGTTGTCAGACCGAAGGTGGCGCTGGACGGCGAGGCGGAACTTGTTACGAAACAAAACGTGAAGTCACTCTACATGGATGCGAGTCAGGTCCGGTATCCGCATTTCACGAGCCTACACGGCAAGACCAGTTTCACGATTGAGTGGTTCATGAATCTTTCGGCGTGCGCAACGAATGCCGGCCTGTTGCGTCTGAGTCGGACCACAACCACTTTCGAGGGTCACGATCCCGCACCCACGTGGAGGGTCTATGTCCGTCCGACCAGCAAGAAGGCACTCGACTTCGAAGCGTGTGAAACGACACAGCAGAAATACATCACAACATGGACCGCTTTTCCTGACGATATCGACGACGGGCGTTGGCACCATTATGCGATAACGGTTGAGAAGATAAACGTTTCCGGGCTCACCAAGACGGAACTCAGGCTTTATCGCGATTACGTCAGTCACGGCAGCCAGCAATTTACCGGGATCATTAAGTATCCTGATGACGATGCTTGTGCATTTACGATCGGTGCCGACAACAATTTCACCGGCTACATAGACGAAGTCAGAATAACTGATGGCGTCCTGCCGGTTTCTTCATTCATGCGTTCGATGCCTACGGGCACGAGCATTATCTTGAGGTAAGACGATGAATCGGACGAAGACAATGACGACGATGGCGGCTGTCACAGCGGTTGTGGCGGTCTTGGGGGTGGGGGCGACTGAGGCTAAGTTTACGCCGTACACGGTGCAGGACTGCAAGGGCTACAACTCTTGGCCGATGATGCAGGCGATCGGGCAGCGGCTCGTGTGTACCTATAGCCGTGGCACCAGCCATAATATCGTCGAAGGCGTGAGAGGTGTTTTCGCGCGAGCGTCGGACGATGGCGGAAAAACGTGGTCCAACGAGGTTTGCGTGGCCAATGAACCGAATTACGGCGAAGTGACCATCGGCAAGGGGCTCGACGAAAATGGCGCCATGTTGCTCTGGGTGCGCTGCTTCGGCGGCCCCAAGAACCATCATGACCTTTATCGCACGAAGGACGGCATGACGTTCGAGAAGATATCAACGCCGTCGCTTTCGCCGTTGCCCATGCAGATAACCGATGTCTTTCACGTTCCGGGCAAGGGGATGATGTCGCTTTGGTTTGCCGGAAACTACAAGGATGATCGCAGTCACTCTTGGGGCACGCTTGTCAGCACGGACAATGGCCTCACATGGAAGCAGACGACCATCGAGAAGGAGCTTTCAAAGGCCGATTGGCCCACCGAACAGTCCGCTGTGTATGTCGGCGACGGTAAGATCTTTGCTCTGGCCCGCACAGAGGTCTCGGGTTCTTCCGGCGGCTTGCAGTTCCAGTTGACGTCGGTCGATTCGGGTGTGACGTGGAAGCGTGAGCGTACCAACATCGGCGATATCCTGTGTTCGACGCCGTCACTGGTCTACGACGCGCAGTCCGGGCTTGTGAGCAACTACTACTTCGAGCGCGGCAAGGGTCTGGTGAAGCGCCGCGTTAATGTGCTGGCAGAGGTGTGGTCCAAGCCGACCGCATGGGCCGAGCCCGAGATCGTCGGGAGAGGCAGCGAGAGCCCTTGGGACACGGGTAACGTCAATGTCACCGTGATCGGCAACACGCACTTCCTCGCTTATTATTCCGGAACCCATCCCAACACCACCGTCTATGTGCTCCCCGTGCCTGCGCCTAAGCGTAGACTCCAAGATGCAAAGGAATGAAAAATGAGAAAAACGATATTATGTATTATCGCAGTCGGCGCGTTGTGCGTGTACGGCGGTGAGAACGCTTGGAGCGGGAAGAAGGTTGCCTATCTCGGCGATTCGATCACGGATGCGCGACATATCGGATGCACGTCGAACTACTGGAACTTTCTGGAGGCAAAACTCGGCATCGTGCCCCTTGTCTACGGTATCAACGGGCATCAGATGAAGCATCTCGTCGGACAGGCTGAAAAGCTTAAGGCGGAGCATCCGGATGATGTTGACGCGATCTTTGTCTTCGCAGGCACGAATGACTATAACGCCAACACGCCATTGGGAAGTTGGTATGAAGAGACGACCGAGACCGTGAACAGGAATGGGAAGCAGGTCGCGCTTAAACGCCGTAACTTCGTTTACGGTGAGGCAACCTTCCGCGGACGCATCAACAATCTGATGAAAGTCCTGCGCGCGAGCTTTCCCGCACAGCCGGTTTATTTGCTTACACCGATCCACCGCGGCTATGCAACGTTCGGTGCATCGAACGTGCAGCCGGATGAATCGTATGCGAACGAGATCGGAGAGTACATTGACGCCTACGTGAACGCTATCAAAGAGGCGGGGAATGTGTGGGCGGTCACCGTGATCGATATCAATGCGGAGTCAGGGCTGTTCCCGTTGTTCGCTTCTCACGCGCGATTTTTCAACAACGCGCAGACGGATATGTTACATCCCAACAACGCCGGGCACGAACGCATCGCGGAGGCGATTGCTGCGCGATTGCGGTCACCCTAAAAAACGCCGATAAGGCACTAATGAACTCTCTCAGGGACGCGGGCGCACGCGGCGTGTCGGTTCGGCTTGGTGCGGGTCTTCGGGCCAGTAGTGTTTCGGGTAGCGTCCGCGCAGGTCTTTGCGTACCAGCGCGTAACCGGTGGACCAGAAGCTCTCCAAATCGCGGGTCACCTGTACCGGGCGGTGCGCGGGCGAGAGCAGGTGCAGCACGACCGGTACGCGTCCGCCGGCCACGGTCGGTGTGCGCATGAGGCCGAACACCTCTTGAATGCGTACCTCCATGTAGGGCGGATCTTGATCGTAGCGAACTTGGATGTCCGAACCGCTGGGCACCGGCAGGTGCGTGGGCGCGAGCGTGTCTAAGGCGTGGCGCGAACAGCCGCACGCTTCCAGCCGACGTTGCAGAATCGCGGCGAGATCAAGCGCGGTCACATGGCTCCAGCGGGTGACGCCATCGCAAAACGGGCCGAGCCAGGTATCGAGATCAGACAACAGCGCGTCGTCGGAAAAATCGGGCCAGGACTGTTCCGGCAGGGCGTTACGCAAGAAGAGTACGCGCTCTTGCAAGGCGCGTGCGCGTTTGCTCCAGGGCAGTTGGCTGATTCCCTTTTGACGGATGCCTTCAAAGAGGGCGGCGCGCAGGTCGGCGGCATCCGGCGCGGCCTGACCGCCCTCATGCACCGTGATCGCGCCGAGGCAGAGGCGATTCACCGAGATGACTGCTTCGCTACGTTTGTTCCAAAAGGTCAATGTGCGGCGTTCCATTTGATCGGCAAAGGCGGCTTCAACCTCGCTCTGGTCGAGCGGCGCCGCCAGACGGATCTTGGCTTCGGCGGTGTCGTCGGTCAACTCGGCGGCGACAAGCCACTCCGCGCGCGCCAACGGATCGGCGGTGTCAATGACCGCGCCGCGTCCGTTGCGCAGCAGATAGCGGCCGGTGGCGTCGCGCCGCCGCGCCAATCGATCCGGGAAGGCCCAGGCGAGCAGCAGGCCTTCGGAGAGGCGTTGACGGTCGGTGGGCGGATGGCGGCGTCCCCAGCGGCGGGCGAGTTCATGGACGCGGTAACTGAAGCCGTCGCGGCCGCCCTCGTGTACGCGGTCCAGCAGACGACGCACATCAGTTTCGTAGCGTACCGATGATTCGGAGGCGGCCTCGGTGAGCACTGCCGCCAACAGGCAGGCTTGCTGCGCGGCGCCGTCGTGCGCGGCCTCGAAAATCATGTGGGCGAGGCGCGGATGGGCGGGCAGTGCAGCCATGGCACGGCCGCGCTCCGTGATCATTGGAGGGGGAGCTTCCGCAGATTCGGTAGCGCCCAAGGCGGAAGGGCTGACTGCGGGCGAGAGGGCACCGAGTGCTTGGAGCAGACCGACCGCTTGCCGCCATGCGGCGTCGGGCGGCGGCGTGAACCAAGGCAGGCTGTCGCGGGCACTGGTGCCCCAGTCGGCAGCTTGCAGCACCGTCGCGGCGAGATCGGCGTCCAAAATCTCGGGCAGTGCTTCAGGCGCGAGTTGGAGATCGGTGGTTTCATCCCACAGCCGGTAGCAGACGCCGGGGCCGAGACGTCCGGCGCGGCCGCGCCGCTGGTCGGCCCGGTCGCGGGTGATGCGCAGGGTTTCCAGACGTGACATGCCGTTGCGCGGCGAGAAGCGCGGCACTCGCATCCAGCCGGTGTCGATGACGACACGGATGCCTTCGATGGTGAGCGAGGTCTCCGCGATTGAGGTGGCGAGCACGACCTTGCGTCGGCCTACGGCGGGCGGGGCCACGGCGGCGTCCTGCTCTTCGCGCGACAGGGCACCGTACAAGGGATAGAGCGAGACCTCCGGCGGGAGGTCTGCATTGCGCAGCAGATCCAGCGTGCGGCGGATTTCGCTCTCGCCGGGCAGGAAAAGCAGTACGCTACCCGTTTCTTCGCGCAGCGCGCGTAGCACGGCCCCGGCGGCCTGTTGCGGGATGGATGCGGTGGAGAGGCGGTCCAGCAGGCGCGTCTCGACCGGATAGAGGCGCGTGTCGGCCGTGTGGATGTCGGCGTCGCCAAGGTGTGCGGCAATGGCTTCAGGGCGCAGTGTGGCAGACATGACGACGAGCCGCAGATCCGGTCGCAGTGCGCGGCGCGTATCGAGCGCGAGGGCCAGCGCAGTATCGACAGCCAGACTGCGTTCGTGAAACTCATCGAAGATCACCAGCCCGGTGTCGGAGAGTTCGGGATCGTGCAGCAGGCGTTGAGTGAGCAGACCTTCGGTCAGGAGTTCGATGCGCGTATGCGGCCCGGTACGGCGTTCGAGGCGGATGTGGTAACCGATGGTTTCGCCGACCCGCTCGCTGCGTTGGCGTGCCATGAAGGCGGCGGCGGTACGTGCCGCGAGCCGCCGCGGTTCGAGCAGCAGGATCTTGCGCCCTTTTAGCCAGGCGGCGTCCAGCAGAAACGGTGCTACGCGCGTGGTTTTGCCCGTGCCGGGCGGGGCCTGCAACACCGCTGTGCGGTTGGCCGCCAGCGAGGCGGCCAGGTCGGGTAGGATGGCGTCGACCGGAAACGCGCTCATTCGGTTTCGGTCAGCGGGCCGTGCTTCTTGACATCCTTCATCGGGATCGTCTGGCTGATGCCCGGCATGATTTCAAGGTGGATGCCCTCCTCGTTCATGAACTCCAGCACGCCTTTGTAATGGGCACGGCCGGTAACGACCTCGTAGTTCGGGATGAACTGACGTTCCAGCTTGAACTGAAGGGTCTGCGTTTCTCCGCGCTTCACGGTGATGCGCCGCTTCTGCGAGGTATACCCCTTGCGGAAGATTTCGACTTCATGCTCGCCCTCCAGCACCTCCTCGACCGCGAACGGATCGGAAACCGCCGTGCTGTCGGTGCCGTGGGTACTGGTGATTCCGACCTTCTTGCCGCTGATCAAGACTGTAGCACGCGACGGCGCGGTGATGATCTCGAGGCGTCCCGTGATTTTGGAGAGGCGGAACTCCTCGGTGATCGATGCGGCTTTTGCGAGTGTTACATCGCGCGCGAGCGGTTCGTGTCCGGCGCGCTCGACGCGGACGCGGTAGGTTTTGGGCTCGGCGTTCTTCAGATCGAAGGGCGTATCGCCTTTATATTCGTCGTCAATATAGACGCGCGCGCCCTCAGGGATTGAGACCACGCGCAGCGTGCCCGGCAGCGGCGTCAGGCGCACATCGACGTTTTGGACTTCGCCGGCGGCCAGCGAGATTTCCCGCGTGTGCGGTTGAAAGCCCTCGGCTTGGATTTTGACCGTGACCGTTCCGCCGGGGATGCGATCGATGCGGCAGGGCGTGCGGCCACGTGCGATACCGTTAATCAGCACCTCAGCGCCCTCCGGATCGGAGGTCAAGGCCATAGTACCGGAGTCGGAGAGCAGGGTGACCTCTTGCTTGATCGGGGTACGGCCTTCCAGCGTCACGTCGATCTCCTTGGTCTGGTAGCCGGGCGAGGAGACCGTGAGGCGGTGGACGCCGCTCTCAAGCGTGGTGATGAGCAGCGGGGTGCTTCCCAGCGAGACCCCCTTAACCGCCACATCGCATGCAGGCGGATCAGAAGTGACCAGCAGGATGCCGGTGAGCGGTTCCAGACGGGCACCAACCGTGCGCACCACGCCGAGTTCCAGCGAGACACTTTCAAAGGCGTCGCGGCAGCCATCTTTTGTGAGTTGCACCAGATGGGGGCCGGGGGCGAGATCGGTAAGGGTCAGCGGCGTGACGCCTCGTTCCTGATGGTCGATCAGGACCGTTGCCCCGGCGGGATGAGAGGTCACGTCGAGGCGGGTGGTGGGGCCATCCTTCCTTGCGGCGTGCAGGGTGAACGCAGCGAGTAGGGTGGCGAGGAAGCAAAGGGTGAAGTTGCGTGTCATGGCGGTTTCCTCAAATGAGCGGCAGGTTAACGGCGGATTTTTCTGAGGCGTCCCTCGACATCGATGAGCTTCTGGGTCGCTTCTTTGTTGCGGCTGTCTGCGGTGTCTGGGATCATCTCGCGCAGGATTTTCAATTCACGCGCCGCCGTAGGCCAATCCTGCAGGTTGATGGCGCGATTGGCCTGGAAGCGCTGCTCTTCGTAGCGCTTGTCGAGTTCGGCTTCGGCCGTTTCGAAGCCTTCGATGATTGTGGTGTAGAAGTCCGGCTTGGGGTTGACGGTGTCGAGGTAGAAGACCGCTTCCTGATAACTGCGGATGGACTCGTGCAGGTTACCGAATTTGACATCGCGCTCGTCAAACTTTTTGCGGGCCACCGACAAAGCATCGCGTGCCAGTTCAGTGAGTTTGTCAGCGGAGAACTGGATGGCCCAAATACCCAGTTCGTTTTTGCTGAACGTTTCGAGCCGTTCGCGCAGTGTCCGGAACCCCTCGGGTTCGAGCCGGTTGGTGACGCGGCAGGTGTGGACGCGCGGACCGATGGCGACGGTCAGCGTCCACTCGTTGAGTTGGTTGGGGGAGGGGGCAAAACCGGAGTAGCTCTTGTCGAGTGAGAAGAAGCCGCTGTTTTCGATGTCTCGGACCAGTTCTTGCAACAACGCGGGCTCAACCTGTTTCTCTTTTCGGACGTGGCGGTTTTTGCCGGACAGGTCATCGATCTTGACAGCCAGCATGCCGACTGGCGAGAGCGAGAGTTCGTAGCGGAAGAGGTTGTCGGTCGAGGCTTCGACTTTTTCGTACTGCACCAGCAAAGTCTTGTCCTGCTCCAGACTGACAGGCGTGGCGGCGTCGGTGGTCTTTGAGCGACGCGCGGGGTCCATAATGAACGTCGCGCCGATGATCAACACCAGCACAGCACCGAGCGTCCAGATGACGGGACGCAGGAACGATTTCTTTTCGGCGTGTCCCGACGCATCGGCTTTTCCGAAGCCGAGGTCGATCACCACGCCGTCGGCGGGGGCCGCGCTTGGGGTCGCTGGGGATTGTCCGTCTCCGGCCGCGGCGCCGGCATAGTCAACGCGCAGTATGGTTTGGCCGACCTCAATGAGGTCGCCCGGATTGAGCATCCTTTCGTCGATCGCCTCCTTGTTGACCAGTGTCTGGTTTGCGCTGGCCAAGTCGACGACCCACAGTGTGTCGCCGCGCAGTTCAAAGCGGCAGTGGCTGCGAGAGAGCAGCATGTCTTTGATTGCGATGTCGCACTGGCTGGAACGGCCCAGCGTAAGCCCGGCCTGAGTGACGGTATAACGTGTGCCCGCCAGTGGGCCGTCATCGATGACAAGGGCGTACGTGTTTATGCTCATAACTTAGAACAGGTTTTTCAGGGTTTGTTGGAGGATGGGACCAAGCAGGATGATGAAGACAGCGGGAAAGATACACAGCATCAACGGACCGAGCATCTTGACCGGTGCCTCGTTGGCCAGTTTTTCGGCGCGGTCGAAGCGGCGGGCGCGCATCTGATCGGATTGGATCCGCAGGATCGCACCGATGCTGACGCCCAGTTCATCCGCCTGAATCAGCGCATGCGCCACCGAACGCAGGTCGCCGAGGTCCACACGTTGCGCCATGTTGCGCAGCGCCGTCCGGCGCGGGGTGCCGACTTGGATTTCGCGCGTCATCCGGATCAGTTCTTCGTTGAGCGGGTCCAGTTTACGACGTTCGCAGTTGCGCTGAAGCGCGCTCATGAAGTCCATACCGGCCTCGACCGAGAGGGTGAGCAGGTCCAGAACGAACGGCAGCGCGCGTTGAATTGCCGTGTGGCGCGCCCGCAACACGCGCCGCAACCAAAGTAGCGGGTAGTAATAGAAAAGGGCCAACCCCAGCAGAAACGTGAGGAGTGCGTTCCTGGCTATTTCCGATTGCGGGCTCAGTACTGAAATGAGACGGAGCAGGGCGAACCAAAGAGCGCCGCAGATGACCGGCATCAACAGTTTCAGCGCCAGAAACTCTTTGCCAGAAAGCAGGCCCTCAAAGCCTGCCGCCACCAGCTTGCGGTCGGCGGTGACGCGCGCTTTTTCAAATGCGGGGCGGGTGACGATGTGGTCGAGATTCGGCGCGAACGGCAGGAGCAGGCGAAAGATGACCGGTAGCTTGCGTTCCTGTTGACGGCCATCCGCCAACGTGACATACGTGATCTGCTGCAAGATATTGAGGCAATACCACGCGATGCCGGCCGCGCAAAGCGCCCAGGCGATAGAAGTTAAAAGTCCCAGAGCATCTATCATGAACTACGGCTCACTCGTTTTCAAGCAGGCGGATGAGGTATTCGCCGTAGGCGGATTGCTTCAGGCGGTCGGCGAGGTGCGCGAGCTGGTTGCGGTCGATAAAGCGCATGCGCCAGGCGATCTCCTCGATGCAGGCAATCTTGAGTCCCTGGCGGTCTTGGATGGCTTTAACAAAGGCGGTGGCGTCGGCGAGCGAGCTGTGTGTGCCGGTGTCGAGCCAGGCGAAGCCGCGGCCCATCAGTTTGACTGTGAGTGACCCCTGTTCAAGGTAGTGGCGGTTGAGGTCGGTGATCTCGTATTCACCGCGCGCGGAGGGTTTGAGACGTGCGGCGACATCCACGACGCTGTTGTCGTAGAAGTAGAGGCCGGTCACCGCATAATTGGACTTGGGGCGGGCAGGTTTTTCTTCGATCGACACCGCCTTGCCCGTTTCGTCGAAGCTGACGACGCCGTAACGTTCGGGGTCGTTGACGTAGTAGCCGAACACTGTGGCGCCGGGCGTGGCGTCGGCCTCGGTCAACATGCGGCGCATGCCGTCGCCGTAGAAGATATTGTCGCCGAGCACGAGGCAGGAGGGGGCATCGCCAAGAAACTCACGCCCCAGCACAAAGGCCTGCGCCAGACCGTTCGGCACCTCCTGTACGACGTATTCGAGCCGCATACCGAGTTGCGAACCGTCTCCCAGCAGAGTGCGGAAGAGCGGTGTGGCTTCAGGCGTGGAGATGATCAGAACCTCGCGGATTCCGGCCAGCATCAACGTCGAGAGCGGGTAATAGATCATGGGCTTGTCAAAGATCGGCAGGAGCTGTTTGCACACCACCTGTGTGATCGGATAAAGCCGCGTGCCGGCGCCTCCGGCGAGGATAATGCCTTTGCGTTTCGTCATGATTGCCTCCTCATGCCTTTCCCAGACGCTGTCCTGCGTACTTTTTGTCGCGGATGGGCTGCCACCACCAAGCATTGTCAAGATACCACTGCACGGTTTTGCGGATGCCGGTGTCGAAAGACTCTTGCGGCGTCCAACCCAATTCACCGCACAGTTTGGCGGCGTCGATCGCGTAGCGTTGATCGTGGCCGGGGCGGTCTGGGACAAAGGTGATGAGATCGCGATAACGGGCGGGCGCGTCTCCGGTAAGCGGCCGGAGTTCGTCGAGGATATCGCAGATGGTTTCGACGACCTGCAGGTTGGTGCGCTCATTGTGGCCGCCGACATTGTAAGTCTCACCGGGGCGGCCGCGTTGCAGCACGAGCCGCAACGCACGCGCATGATCATCGACATAGAGCCAGTCGCGCACATTGTCGCCGGTGCCGTAAATCGGCAGCGGTCGGTGGTCGAGCGCGTTGAGAATGACGAGCGGGATCAATTTCTCGGGGAAGTGATAGGGGCCGTAATTATTGGAGCAGTTGGTGATCAGCGTCGGCAAGCCGTAAGTGTGGTGCCACGCACGCACCAGATGGTCGGAGGCCGCTTTGCTGGCTGAATAGGGCGAGCGTGGGTCGTAAGGCGTGCGTTCGGTGAAGAGGCCTTCCGCGCCCAATGAGCCGTAGACTTCATCGGTCGAGATGTGCAGAAAGCGGAAGGCGTCGCGCGCCGCGCCTTCCAGACCGCGCCAGTAGGCGGTGGCGACCTCCAGCAGCGTGGCGGTGCCGACGACATTGGTCTGGATAAAAGCCGAAGGGCCGTCGATCGAGCGGTCGACGTGCGATTCCGCCGCGAGGTGCATGACTGCGTCCGGGCGGAATGACGCGAAGAGCCGTTCCACTGTGGGGCGGTCGCAGATGTCGGCGTGTTCAAAACGGTAACGTGCATGCGTATTGATCTCACTTAGCGAGGCGAGGTTGCCCGCATAGGTGAGGGCGTCGAGAACCAGAACTTCACTCTCCGACTCGCGGATCAATTGACGCACCAGCGCCGAGCCGATAAATCCGGCACCCCCTGTCACAATGATACGCTGCACGGCCCCTCCTTTATTCGTCATCGGTCATCGAAAGGTCAACATGGTCCTGCCGCAATGTGGCCTGCGAAGACGGTGCAAGGTCGTCGCCGTAGACCGGTTTGCTGGCGGCGGTTGTGTGACCCGGCGTGCGCTCTTCTGGTTCTGCGGACCCTCCGCGCTTTTTGCCCTGTCCGTAGGCACCGTAACGCGAGGTATAGCGATAGGCGTACCGGTAGTGGTAATCGTACTGGCTGAAGTGGTTGCGGCGTCCGAAATCGACATCGTTCACGATCACACCAATGACACGTGCGCCGGATTCCGTCAGGGTGCGCGCCGCATGCTTGATCGGCTGGAAGCGCGTGCGGTCGGGGCTGCACATGATCATGACCGAATCCACGAGCGAGGCAAGGGTCATGACATCGCCGACAATACCGAAGGGCGGCGAGTCGATCACTACGCGGTCGTAGTTTTGTCGCGCCCAAGTAAAGAAATCGACAATGATTCCGCTGCCCATCAGGTTGGCGGGGCTGATCTCGGATGAGGCTTTGGCAAGAATGACATCGAGGTTTTCGACACCTGCGGACACCGGCAACGAATCAAACAACGAGGGGTCGGCCTTGATCAGCGTGTGCGGCAGACTGTTGAACTCATCCGAGCCCTTCTCGAAGATGCGAGCCAAACGGGGACGGCGCATGTCAAAGTCGACCAACAGCGTACGTTGTCCACTTTGAGCGCAGGAGGCCGCGAGACTGCACGAGGCAACCGTTTTACCCTCGCTCGGCTGAGTGCTCATGCAGAGCAACACTTTGGACATTTCCTGATAGCGCGGCGAGTCCAGCAGGTTGCGGAGACCGGCCACAGCTTCGGCAAACTGCGAGAATTTATCGTCGATGACCAAGCGCGCCAATTGCTCGCGCTTTTTGCGGCGCACATGCGGTAGCACGGCCAGCGTTTTGAGACGCAGGCGCTGTTCAATGTCCGAAATGCCCACAATCTTGTCTTCGAGGTGGTCGAGGATCAGGACGAACAGTACGCCCAGTATCAGACCGATGGCCGGACCTGCCGGAAAGATAATCAGCGGGTTGGGCAGGACAGGCTTGGTGGGCACGAACGCCGGCTCGACCTGTTTGATGATGGCGGTATTTTCATCCGAGGCCAACTGGGCTTCACGCGTGCGCTGCAAGAGTGATTTGTAGGTGATATCCGCCAGCTCACGTTCACGCTCCAACTGCTCGAGCTTCATCTTGGACGAAACCATGTTCAGTTCCAGATCCGAGAGCTTTTTGATCAGTTCGTCGCGTTTGGGTGTAATCTGCGCCAACTGACGCTGCAGCAGGTCAAGGTTGGCCTTACAAGTTTCCAGTGCGCGGAAGACAACATCCGCGAACTGCTGGGCATAGACCTCGACCTCCTTCTCCTTAACTTTGACCTCGGGATGGTTGGACGTATAACGGGCCAACAGCGAGTTCTTTTCGGCCAGCGTTTTCTGGAGCAGTTGGAACGACGTGCCGATCTCCAGCGATCGCGGGACAGAATCCGGCAACGAGCCGAATTTTTCGGGGTCGCCTTGGATCGCTTCGAGCGTTTTACGCAACTCGGCGGCTTTGGTGATTTCGCTTTCGAGGCCGAGTATCTCGGCATTGATTTTGCCAAGTGCCTGCTGGGTGGTTTCACTCTCGCTGGCCATGAAATCGATTTGATTGGCGACGCGGAAATCGAGCATCGCCTTGTCGGTACGCTCCAGATTACGCTTCTGCTGTTCGGTTGTGGATGCGAGCCATGAGACAGCGACTTCCGATTCAGCGCGATTCTGGTCCGAAGTAAACGTCTCCGCAGCCTTGGCATACGCGTTGGCCAGATTCGTGGCCAATTCAGGGTCGGTCGAGCGGACCGTGATACGGATCAAGCGTGATCGGCGTTGCAGGGTCATTTTAGATTTGACCAAGGTCTCGACCAACTCCTCATCCGTCACCGTTGAACTCGGATAGTCAGTACGGTATTGGCTGATGATCTGGTCGATCACGGCACGGCTGCGCAGACGAGCCAACCGTGTGTTGAAGACCTCGTCCATCGTCGAGCCAACATCCGCATCGATGATTGCCGGGCGCAGATTGGAGTAGGTGGAGCGGCGCATGCTCATTTCGAACACACTCTCGGCCTCATAAATCATGGGCGAGATCTTAAACACAGCAAAGGCCACGATGAATCCGATGATGACAAACACGGCGATTGTGACCCAACGCTGCGTGCAGACACGCAACATGCGGGTGAGGGTCACCGCCCCCATCAGCGAATCGTCGTCCTCTCCTCCGCCCCCCATGCCGCCGTAGTAGTAAGCACCGCCGTATCCGCTGCTTCCGTAAGCTCCCGGAGCACCGCCGCCATAGTAGACCGGACGGCTAGAACCCCCGTAATAGATGGCACGGCTGCCGCCGCCATAGTAGACCGGACGCCGCGAAGCACCCGAGGAGTCGCCGGTCGCTGTATGATCGGTATCACTCATCACGCATCTCCAAATTGAAGGTCACAGTGTAGCGTATCGGGCCGGTTCAGCCCAGTCAAATCGGGTACAAGTTCAGTTTCTACAAAACCTAAATCGCATCTTTACGTTCCGCTCTGGGGTAGAAAAGCCGGCAGTGCGGCCAGAACACATACCCACGACAGCATTACGGCAGGTGCTCTGAACGGACTGGCGATAAAACTTTCGAGACAACAAAGCACGGCCGCCACACAACCAGTCACGACAATCGGTGAGAGACGGAGCAGAAAGGCGGCGTGGCCGGACGTTTCGCGACTCATCTTGTTCTGCCAGAGAACCCGGGCTCTGTAACACAGCGGGACAAGCAGGGCAATGATCGCCGCCAGTACGAGTCCGGCACCGAAAACACCAAACTCGCAAAGGAACTGGAGGCTATCGTTGAAAACAAACGCCCTGTCTTGCTCGATGAGGCTCCATTGATCCTGCGTCACGGCCAAGGCCACATAGTGGTAAAAACCGTCAGCCCCGACCCCCGACCAAGGGTGTTGTTGCCAGATTGAGAGCGCGGCGTTAGAGCGAACCTCATGGCGGGCAGTAAGCGCTGTCCAATGCTCTGCGATTGGTAGCGCGTTCTCCAGCTTTTCGGCAACGGGGTTTTGCGGGAACAGGTAGGCGAGGCTGGCCGCAATGGTACCGAGACAGAGGACATGGATAACAAACAGCTTGAGCTGCATCCCTTTTGAGGTCAGGGGCGCGAGATAGATCATTCCGTAAAACAGCAGGATCACGCCGATTGTCGGAAAAACAATCGTCATCAGCGGCGACGCAAAAAAGAGCGCGCCGAGCAGATTGCCGATCCCCGCCAAGGCAAACAGCGGGAGCGAGATGCGTTGTTCGCGTTCTGCGTTATCAACAAACAGTCCGATGCCCAACAGCATCCAGAACCCGAAAAAGGTGCCGGCGGCCGGCGCCCCGGTCCCGTTCGTCCATGAGGCATGAGGGGGGAGGTCGTATAAGGCCAGCGCAACCATGCAGAGAGCGATCACGCCGCTGGCGCATGCGAGCAGTTGGAGCAGCACGCGTTTGGCGCCCCTGCCGGCAGCAGCACGCAACGCGACTCCGACTACGCAGCATGCTGTGAACCACGCAAGGTGCGTGAACACCGCGCCACTTTCCACGGCAAACGGGGCCCACGCGACAGGCGGCTCGCTCAGCTGCCAGATGTCTGCGTCCGGCAGGTAAACCAGTTCGAGGCCACTGTTCAGGCATTGGATCATTATCAGGGCGATGAACGCGATGCCTGCATACAGAAACGGATCCCACAGCAGGGCATGCACCATACGGCGGCGCGCATCTACCAATGTCTCACCGCGTTTGACGGAAGGCAGGAGAAACATCCATTCGACCACCATGAGGGCGAGCCAGAGAAGCGGCGTGAGTCCTGCGACGCGCGGCTGGCCAAACACGCTGACCGGAAAAAGGCAGATGCAGGCAATATGAGCGATCAATCCGTATTTCGTCAACAGCCTATGAACCATATCTCAACCATCTTGTTGCCATCACACAAAAAAGCCGCCCACACTTCAGACTTCGTGCAGGCGGACTTTTCATTCTTCAATCACAGCGCTAGGTAGGCAAGCGCTTAGTAGCGGAAGTTCAGGCCCACCGTCCCTACGAAACGGTCGAACTCCTGCTCGCGGTCATCCGATTTCCAGTCCTCATACGTTATCCCGCCGTACACGGAGACGTACTGCATCAACTGATAGTCCGCGCGGAGGCGCACGGAGAAAACATCGTCCGTCACTTCGCCGACGCCTGCCCGCGGGTACTCATTCTCCTCACGGCGATAGGCGAGGTCCAAGCGGGTGGTGAGTTTACGCGTCGGACGATAGGTCAAGCCGCTTGACAACGTATAGACCTGCATGGCTTGGTTGACCTCGCGTTCACTGGGCTGGAAGTAGCTGGATCCGGCCACCGTCGCGGCCCACTTTTTGTTGATCAACCAACTCACGTCGAGGCCGTAGGTCCAACCGGTCAACATATCATCGTCCGCGTAGTCGAACCAACTCACACCGGTCAAGGCACGATAGGAGATGCGCTCGGTGGCACGAGAACCGAAACCGGCCATCAGCGAGTACCCCGTGCTCCCAGACGCAATTCCTTTGGCCCCGTCGGACTCATACTCCTGATACATGCCGGAGATCAACAGGTTGCTCTTCTCGGTCAACTTGCGCGCCAGTTCCAAACCCACACCCCACTCCTCCCAGCCATACAGATATCCGTACCTGTTACTATCGTTGTGGTAATTGAGATCGGAGTAGAGGCCATTCAGCGTGACGCCGGTCCGCTCGCCCATCTGATACGAGAGGGCGCCCGTCAACTCAAAGATGTCACGTTCGCGCCAGATACCGCGCCCCCCATCGAGAACCGAATCATTAGACCGGCTCTTCATGTAGCTCTCGCCCAGCACCAGACGCCAGCCCTTGGCCGACTCTTTGTACACGGAGAGACTCTGCCCATAACGCGGCTCGTCTAACTCGTCGTAGTCGAAATACTTGTCGTATCCGAACCAAGCGTTGCCTTTCAACCCCCAATCATTCCCGGTGTAGGTCAGGTCAACACCCGGGTTGATGGTCAGGTAACTGTCATCATATTCACGCCTGTCGAGATCGACATTCGTGTCATAGTTATACTCGACGTTCACGTATGGCGAGACCGTCAGGTTATTAAATTTCAGCCCGCGCGTCTCCTGCGCAAGACCTGCGAACCCCAAGAACACGACAAACAAAATACCGATGCCCGTCCACGCCGTTGCAACACTTCTCGTAGTCATACGACTCCTCCTTACTACCACTGAAACACTTAGCGCCTCGTAGGCCTAGGTATCGCGCTCGTCCCCTGATTCTGATAGCCCACCGGATAGGGGCGCGGCACCCGGTTGATGCCGTAATCGGATACGTGGTCTAACATTCCCATTGACGACCCGCCACCCACCACAAAACCGGCCACGGAGCGTACCTGTGAGAGCGGAACCCATACCGTCCCTATCGTGTTTGTGCCGGTCTCATCGATCCACACCGTCGGTTTGACCCCGAGGTTGGCATTCAGGTCGGCCAGCAGACGGTCAAGGTTCGCGTGCCCGACCAGGCGGAGCAAGATGTGGTCATTGATTTGCATTTCGCCCACATCGGCCGCCGCGAGCATCGCCTCGTAGTTTTTGTCTTTGAGCGCGGGCGGCAACCAAGATGCCGCCAAGTTGCGCATGCGCTCATCCGGCAGTTGAGTGATCAATTTGTTCTGCAAGGCGGGATCCTTCGCGCCGCGCAGGAAAACGAGGAGCGCGAACGTATTGCGCACAGAGGGAGCGTCAGTCTCGGCGTTTTCCTTGATGCACACCGCCACGGTGTCGGAGGCGATCTTTTCAAACTGCTCATTGGACAGCTTGTTGAATTCTTGGTCAAAACGCTTCGCCAGTTCTTCCGAAACAACCGGCAGGTACTCAACCGGGGTCCCGGCGAATACTTTGGCGATCACCTGCTGTTTGGTGTCGCCAGTAGCACTTGCGATGCTGGCGACGGACGACTTGACCAGCGCCGCACTTTTCTCCTCTGGGCTTACCGGAAGCCGCGTAGCCGCCTTGATGACCCGTTGTGCGAACTCGACCTTGTCTTCCGGCGTAAGATTCGCCATCGTCTCGCGCAACACGGCCTCATCGGATACGGAGGCTCCCACTTTCTTCAGCCATTGGGCCCGGGTTAATGTGGCGCCTTCCTGGGCGAAAAGGCCCGGACCCGCCACGAGCAACGCCATCGCTGCCGCTGTACACCAACCAGATGTGAACCGTTTCATCATCATGACTCTCCTATTCG
>Ga0209407_1001101_pt1 | contig 29608 bp, 19 predicted proteins | sample AD_JPNHG3_MetaG_FD_184410 | JGI IMG/M metagenome (GOLD analysis project Ga0209407, IMG submission 184410) | Active sludge microbial communities of municipal wastewater-treating anaerobic digesters from Japan - AD_JPNHG3_MetaG (SPAdes) (version 2) | ecosystem: Engineered > Bioreactor > Anaerobic... | reverse complement strand
TCAGCTCACTGCCCCTGATCTTTCTGATCGTCAACATCCCTCCCGCTCCTTTCCGCAAGATATCCGACCGGTTGCTCTGCTGATGCTTCCATCCGCAGTCTATGTAAGCAAAAAAGCCGGATTCCGTCTACCCCGAAGTGTTTCCCTGATAAACAACGCGCGAGCCCAGTTCAAATAAAAACGCCCTGGGCGGTGGGGCGTAAGGGGAAAATGGGGGCTTGTCGGTGTGGATTGGGATGGGATATGATTCGACGACCTAGTCAATGCGTTTGCAAGGAGCGAGTAACGTCATGAGAATCATTTTCCCGTCAATCTGGGCTCTGGGGATTGTGTGTCTGTCACTGGCTGCGCAGGGTGCTCCTGAGTACCGACAGATCCCAGCGCAGGAAGTGCGCGTGCGCGGCGGCATCGGGCACACGATGGCCAAGATCAACGCCGGGCACGAGGTGACGGTAGCCTATTTGGGCGGTTCGATCACCGCGATGAACGGCTGGCGCAACAAGACGACCGAGTGGTTGAAGGCCACTTATCCCAAGGCTAGTTTCAAGGAGGTGCACGCGGCGATCGGCGGCACGGGGAGTGACCTGGGTGTCTTTCGTCTGGGGCGCGATGTGCTCGCGCATCGTCCCGATCTGCTTTTCGTGGAATTTGCCACGAATGACGGCGGAACGCAGCCGGAGCAGATCTGGCGCAGTATGGAAGGCATTGTGCGCCAGACCTGGAGACAGAATCCGCAGACGGACATCATCTTCACCTATACGATCACAACCGCGTTCACCAACGACTATTGCAGGGGGATGTGCAACCGTTCCGCATCGGCTATGGAATTGTTGGCCGACCATTACGCGATCCCCTCCATCAACTTCGGGCCGCGCGTGGCTGCGTTGATCAACGAGAACAAGCTGATCATGGACGCGAAGATGATTGAGACCGCCGTGCCCAAAGAGTCCGCAGACCGTGACCGCCTGATTCGCGAACGCATCGCCGCTGATCCGCGTCTGCTCTTTGCCAATGACGGTGTGCATCCGCGCGACGAAGGTCACGATCTCTATAAGGCTTCGGTCATCGAGGGCCTCACGCAGATGAAGGAACTGCCGCCCGTTGACCATGCCGCGAAACTGGCCGTGCCGTTTGTCTCAGACCATTGGGAGGCGGCCAAAATGGTGCCGGTCACGCGTGCCATGTTGAGCGGCAAGTGGGCCGAGCTGCCGCCGGATGACGGCAAGCAGAAGGCGTTTGGCGGTCGTATGGGCCAGATCTGGTTCGCTGAGGAGTCGGGCTGTTCGCTGCATTTCCGCTTCAAGGGCCATGTGGCGAAGCTCTATGACCTGCTCGGCCCGGATGGTGGTCAGGTGGTCATCACGGTGGACGGACAGCGCGGGGCCAAGCCGGTGCCGCGTTTCGACAGCTATTGCACCTATCACCGGATCGCTACCCTCGGTGTTGTGTCAGACAACGATCCGGAGAAGATTCACGATGTGACGGTTGACATCCATCCTGAGCAACCCGACCGCAAGAGCGTGGCATTCCGACTCAAAGATCCGGACACGGAACTGAAGTCGCCGAAATATCAGGGTACGCGTGTTTGGATCAGTCAGATCATGCTGATTGGTGACCTGGTGGAGTGAACGCATGCGCGCAGCAGAAAATAAACCGGTTTCAGTTGGATTCATCAGTCTCGGCTGCGCCAAAAATCTTGTGGACTCACAGGTGATGGCGGGCTACCTCAAACGCGGCCAGATCGCGCTCGCGCCCTCGCCTGAAGCGGCGGATGTGATTTTGGTCAACACCTGCGCGTTCATCGAACCGGCCCGCGAAGAGGCGGCCGAGGCGATCCTGAGCGCCTGCGCCTACAAGCGTGATGGCGGGTGCCGCGCGGTGATCGTGGCCGGTTGCATGGTGCAGCGCTACCGCGAGCGTCTGCAAAAGGCGTTCCCGGATGTGGATGCGTTTCTGGGCGTGGACGAGCTGGAGCGGGTCGGCGAGATCGTGCGCCAGGTGGCGGCCGGTCGTCAGCCGGGTGTGGTTGTCAAACGCGGCCCGGCACATAACCTGTATGCGCCGCTGTATCCGACGTTGTTGTTTACCGGCGGTCCGTACGCCTATCTCAAAATCGCGGAGGGGTGTAATCACCGTTGCGCCTATTGCGCGATCCCGAACATCCGCGGGCGCTTCCGCTCGCGCGGAGTGGACGAACTGGTGGACGAGGCGCGCGGTATGGTTGAGGCCGGGGTCAAAGAGATCAACCTGATCTCGCAGGATTCGATGCTTTATGGCGCGGACCGTCAGGACGGCGCGCGTATAACTGGGTTGCTGCGCCGTCTGGACGACCTCGAAGGCGAATTCTGGTTGCGCGTGCTTTACGGCTACCCGGCCGGTGTGACGGACGAGCTGCTGGCCCTGTTGAACAGCTCGCGTCACATCTGCCGCTATCTCGATCTGCCGATACAGCACAGTCATCCGGAGATCCTGCGCACGATGAATCGCAGCAAGGCGGTCGATGCGATCCAAGATTTGCCGCAGCGGTTGCGTCAAGCTGTGCCGGGTATCGTGTTGCGCACGACCTGTCTGGTGGGGTTCCCCGGCGAAACCGAAGAGCACTTCGCGCATCTGCTGGATTATGTGAAGCGGGCAAAGTTCGACCATCTCGGCGTTTTTGTTTACTCACCCGAAGAAGAGACCGCGGCCTTCGAGATGGAGAACGTGCCTGATCCAGAGGTCGCTGAGGCGCGTCGCGACCGGCTGATGGAGGCGCAGCGCGCCATTGTGGATGAACGGGCGCGTGCCTTGTCGGGCAGTGTGGACACGGCACTCTTGTTGCGCCGTGATCGCCGTACTTGGATCGCCCGCCTGCCGCGGCAGGCACCGGATGTGGACGGCGAGACGCGCGTGACTGGCGTGTCGGATGACGCGTGTCCGGGAACCTTTTTGCCGGTGCGCGTGACCGGTGGTCAAGCATACGATCTGAAGGCTCAAGCGATCTAATGGATACAACTTCTTTCATTCAAGATTTGGCGGTCATCTTGGCCGCTGCGGGCGCGGTTGCGGCCATCTTCACACGTCTGGGGTGGCCCAAGGTCATCGGGTATATCCTAGCCGGTGCCGTCATCGGCAAGTACACCTTTGGCGGGTCACTGGTGATTAACCAAGGCAGTATCGAGGTGCTTGGACAGATCGGCGTGATCTTCCTGATGTTCACGCTGGGGATGGAATTCAGCGTCCGGAAACTCAAGAAGGTGGGACATGTCATTTTCCCCACGGCGCTGTTGGACATGGTGATCATGATCTGGGCCGGTCACTTTGTCGGCACCAAGATACTTGGGTGGGGGTCGGTGCAGAGCCTCTTTCTGGGCGCGGCCATCAGTGACTCCGCGACGACGCTGTTGGCCAAGACCATCCAGGAAATGGGATGGAGCGCGCGACGCTTTACGAAATACATTTTCGGCGTCACGATCACTGAAGACATCATGTGCGTCGGCCTCATCGCGCTGTTGACCGGCCTCGTGAAGTCGGGCGACGTCCAGTTCCGCACGATGGCGTACAGCATGGGCGGTCTGATGCTTTTCCTGACCGGCGTCACGGTGTTCGGTCTGTTACTGGTGCCGCGTCTGCTGAACCGCGTGGCCCGGCTGAGGGATGACGAGTCGCTGTTGCTGACGATGCTGGGCATCTGCTTCCTCGTCTCGTTCATCGCCGCGCACCTCGATTACAACCTGGCGTTGGGCGCGTTTCTGGTCGGTGTGATGGGCGCGGAATCCGAGCCGTTGAAGCGTATCTACCAGCAGTGTGTGCCGCTGCGCACGATGTTCAGCGCGATCTTCTTTGTGACGATCGGCCTGTTGATTGACCCGGCTCAGATGTGGGCCAACGGGCCGGCGATTCTCGGCGTTTCGCTGGTGGTGATTGTCGGCAAGAGCATCAACTGTACGTTGGGATCGCTACTGACTGGACAGGATCTGAAAAACGCTATCCAGACGGGTATCGGTTTGGGACAGATAGGCGAATTTGCCTATCTGGTGGCACTGATTGGACTGACCATGAAGGTCGTCGACAGTTCTCTATATCAGATTGCGGTCGGGGTGTCAGTCCTGACCACGCTGCTGAACCCTTTCCTGATGCGGGCCTCCGATCCGTTCGCGGAGTGGGTCGAGCGCAAACTTCCCGAGCGATGGAAAGAATATCTGGAAACCTATGCCAACTGGGCTGAGCGTTTTCTGCATAGCTCGGTGCCGAGCGAGAAAGTGCGCGCGCTGCGGTTCAACCTGACTCTGTTGCTGCTGCAGATGGCACTGGTGGCTGTGGTGTTTATCGCTGCGGGGATGCTGGCGCGTTTGGATTACACGCGTTTCTCCACGTTTGTCGATACATACAAGAAAATATTACTGTGGGGGACGGCGAGCTTATTGGCGGTTCCGAATGCGATCTTTACCTTCTTCCGTGCCGGCGCACTCGGCGCGTCCGTGGCAGATATTCTGATTCCGGTCAAGGTTCAGGAGACCTCATGGGCGCAGTCGTTCCAACGTCTGTTGCGCGTGTTATTCGCGGTCTTCGGAGTGGCTACCCTCTTTCTGGAAATCGTCTTGCTGAGCGGCTCGATCATGCCGGAACAAGGCTGGGCGCGCTTTATCATCGCGGTGGTGCTGCTGCTGGTTGCGATATTCGGCTGGAAATTCTTCTGGCGTTTGGGCGCGGAGTCGCTGGAAACTTTGCGGGGTGTGCTGACCAAGGAGGTTGAAACCGATCCCGCAGAATCAGCCGCCGATCTATTGGACATTCACACAGAACGGCTCCACGTGAAGAGGGGATCGGCGGTGTGCGGCCTGTCATTGCGTGAGATCAACTTGCGCGCGCGTGTCGGCGCAAGCGTGATTGGCATCGAACGTCAGGGCACCACGCAGGTCAATCCCACTGCCGACGCGACGCTTGAGGCTGGCGACGTGGTTTTGGTGCTGGGGGACGATGACCAGATTGATCGCGTCCGTGAATTGCTGTCATGATGACAGATCGCTTCTGAAGCTTTCGCGGAAAGCCGTCGGCGTGAGGCGGAAGGTTTTGCGGAACCAGAGCCCGAGGTGGCTGGGGTCGCAAAAGCCGCACTCTGCCGCGATTTCATCTCGAGCAGACGCTGCGAGATGTTGGCGTGCCGCGCGACCTGCGCCACGGTCAACCGCGTGCCGAGTCCCGCACGGATGAAGGCGAGCGCTTTGGCCATGTGCGGGTCGGCGATGCACGAGATGTCGGTTGAACGGCGCGCGTCACGCGCTGCCATGACGGCGACCGGCTTGGGCAGTCCCTTGAGCCACGCGCTCAGCCGTCTGCCTTCCTGCCCATAGTCGTGACGCTCTTTGGGGGACGGCGCGGGATAAATCTGACAGTCGAATGGAATTCCCAGGGGCCGTGGCGGTGGGCGTAGCGCAGGATGCCATTCAGGTTCTGACGGTGGATGATGTCGGCGGTCGGATCACCAGCAGCACGCGAGGCGGGTGTTTACGGTTCCGTTCGGCTGAGGACGGCAGGTGACTTTCGGATTTCATTTCGCATTAATCATAACATTTTTGCGCGTTAATAGCTAGTCGTTCATGTCGGAATATGAGAAGGTAACAACGATTGCGTGCGGATAACACGTTAGCGTTTGCTGCGCACCGGCTAGGAGAATGTTCAATGAAAATGCCTCGCATCGACAGACAGGTTGCGGTCGGGTTGTGTGTCGCCGCCGTCCTATGCGGATGTCTGAGCCGTTGTCATGAAAAAGATGGGCGTCAGGTTGAGGTCCGGGTGCGGCAGACGCCAGGTGGCCCGCGCATCCATGTGGATGGGAAGCCGATCCCGCCACGCTTTTTTGGGGGACATCTCGCCGGTTCGCACCCGACCGGCACCGATTGGCGTGAGGTCTCTTTTGATATTGCTGTTGGCGCAGAAGAGGCTGAGACGCAGCGGATCAAGATCCAATTCAACAATGAAGCCGAGTTCTTGATGAAAGAGATGCGGGTGACGGATCTTGCGAGCGGCGAAGATCGCCTTGTCGCCGGGAGCTTTGACGACGAGAAGACCTTTGCCGCCGTATGGTCCACCTATCAGGAGACGGCTCCAAAGCGGAAGGAACCGAAGGTGACGACCCGGTGGACGCCGGAAGGGGTGAGCGTCAACGTGCAAGGGCTGGTTTCCGGCTGGTGGCCCACCTATCAGTTGCGTACCCGTGACGGGGCGATGAAACTGCCTGCGGGAACACGCTGCCGGTGCAGCTTCAAGATCCGCTCCTCCGCGCGTGCGCTGGTCAATGTGGTGGTGCAACGGATGCACGATGGCCGTTGGCAACCGATGGGACCGCCAGTGAGCGGTGTTTTTGACAGCCAGTTGAAAATGGCGCGCGCGGCGGGGATACGTCTCATCCATTTGCAGATGCCGACCTGTTTTGAGCCGCCCGAGAAGGAACAGGACTGGACGCCGATCGACGAGTATTTCCGGCATGTGATCGCGGTGGTGCCCGACGCGCTGATCGTGCCGCGCGTCGAAGCGGACGCGCCTGCGTGGTGGCGCAAAAGGCATCCAGAGACATTGATGGCCGATGAGGACGGGAGCAAAGGGCCGAAATGCACGATCAACAGTCTCGAGTATCGGCGGGATATGGGTGCGCATCTGGAGAAGTTATGTCGTCATCTGTGCGAGGCCTTTCCCAAGCATTTTGCCGGCATTCTGCCGTTAGGGCAGGGTACCTACGAGTGGTATTACGAGAAATCGCAGGGTCTGGCGCTTAGCGGCTATGACCCCGTGACCGAACAGGTGTGGCGACAATGGCAACAGAAACGCGGAAAGACGGATGCCGACGTGGTTCCTGTGCCTGCTGCGGCGCTGCGTCATGGTGCGCCCAACGGCACGTTACGCGACCCTGTCGCCGAATCCGATCTGATTGAGTTCGCGCGTTTTCGGCAAGAACAAATGGCGGACGCGATCCTTGAATTCGCCGCCGCCTGCCGTCGCGGCACAGATGGGAAGAAACTGGTCCTTTTCTTCTACGGGTATCTTTTCGAAATGGGCATGATCAGAACTTCGGCGCATGAGACTGGCCACTATGCGCTGGCGCGGGTGTTGGCGAGTGATGACATCGACATCGTCTGTGCGCCTTTGAGCTATACCGACCGTGCCTGGTCATGTTCTTCGCCGTCCATGACCGTGACAGAGAGCGTTCACGCGGCGGGCAAGCTTTGGTTGAATGAGGACGACTGCCGCACACATCTGGCGGGGACGCTGGGCCTGGGAGGCGCGACCACGCCCGATCATTCGATCGCTATTTTGCGGCGCAACCGCGGTCAGGCATTGATCCGGGGCTTCGCCGACTGGTGGCTGGACATCCGTGACATGGGGTGGCATGACGACCCCGCCATGTGGCAGATCCAGCATCAACTCAATCCGGTAGAGAACGTGCGTTTGAATTCGGACACGCCCTACACGCCGCAGATCCTCGCGGTGGTCGACGAAGACAGCGTCAGCCATCTCTCAGGCGATTCGCTCCGGTTGGCGTTTCCGTTGCTCTACCAGTCGCGCGCGGCCTTCGGGCGCTGCGGTGCGCCGTATGGGCAAGTTCTGCTGGATGATGTGGCATCGGGCCGCTTCAACGCGCCTTTGCAGGTTTTCCTGGTGGCGTGGTCGCTGACCGATCAGCAGCGCGAAGGACTGCGCAAAAACCGCGTACCGGGCACCACGCGCGTCTGGTGCCACGCGCCGGGATACCTGCGCCCGACAGGCTATTCGGTTGACGGCATCCAAGAGGTGACCGGCTTCAGCGTCAAGCCGGCCCAGTTGGACAAGGCGGCGGCTACGCCGACCGCCGACGGGAAGGCTCTGTTGGGGCTCTCCAGGGCATGGGGAGTCACCACGAACATCTGCCCGCTCTTCAGCATCCTTGCTGCGCCCGGCGACCGGATTCTGGCGACCTTCCCCGACGGCAGCCCCGCGCTGGTGCTTCGCGAGACACGCGAGGGGAAGGACGTGTTCTTGTCGGTTCCGGCGCTGACGTCTGAACTGATCCATGGCCTGGCGAAAATCAGTGGCGTGCACCTCTACACGGAAACTGACGCCGCGGGCGTTTGGGCTCATCAGGATCTGGCCAGCATCCATGTTCTGACAAACAGCAGCACATTGAAGGTGTCTTGGCCGCAGCCCGGAATCACACATGATCTTTACAACGGCAAGCAGTACGGCCCCGGACAGACGTTTGAGCTGCCGGCCCGTCAAGGCGAGACGCTGCTGCTGCAACACCGGCCCTTACGGGATACGACCGCTCACTAACACCAACAAAGGACATGCGTATGAAACGTTCAGTCTGGATCGCCATCATGATCGCGCTGGGCGCCTACGCGGCGGGTGCGGCGCCTGTGTAACTGGTTTACACCTTTACCGACAAGCGGGTGGAAAAGAAGACGGTCGAGGTCGAGCCCGACGCCCAAAGCGTTGTAAGGGTGTTACTCAAGCAGAATGAGCTGCCGGACGGGCTTAATCATCTGACCGTGTTGCCGGACTTCGCCATCGCGCGAGTGGGTGAAGAGGGATACCATGTGATGCCCAATGGCGAGCTGGGCACTTTCCGCGAGCAGAACGGCGAGCGCACCGCACAAAATTTCATGCCCATGCCTGTGTTCGGCATGAAAAATCCACGCGGAACGTTCGTGGCGATCGTGACCGGCATGCCGAACAGTTTCACCCTTGTCACCCAAGCGAAAGAAGGCGTGTATACGATCTTCCCGCGCTTCCAGCTTCGGTCCGACCCGCCCTCTGAAGACATCGCGATCGCCTATCATCTGCTGAGCGGAGACCAGGCCGACTATTCCGGCATGGCCAAGGTCTACCGCAATCATCAACTTTCCCGCAAGGCCTGCATACCGCTGAAGGAGCGCATCAAAACGAGCCCCGAGCTGGCATATGCCATGCGTAGTCTCGCGATCCGCGTCCGCAACGGCTGGAAACCGATGCCGACCACCGTCACCAATCAAACCTATGCGACCGGACCCCCGATGAAAGTGGCGGTCACCTTTGACCGTGTCGGCGAGATCTTGGACGAGTTCAAACGGCAAGGGATTGAGAGCGCGGAGATTTGCCTCGTTGGATGGAACCGGATGGGCCACGACGGGCGGTTCCCGGAGATCTTTCCCGTAGAAGAACAGCTCGACGGCCCACCGTGCCCGGCACAGTCCCGCGGCGGTCCGCGCGATCCAGCCGAGGTTGTTCGTGAAAAAAGCCATCACCTTCATCTTGACGTCCACCTCGACGCGCGCGGTCACGCGGCGCAGCGGGAAGGGATAGAGGCCCTTCGAGCGGGCGAGGGCGGGGTCGACGATCTCGTCCGAGACGACGCTCGCGCCCCCGCCTTTCGGAAGCGTCCTCACGCTCTTTCGTGGGGTCATTCTTTATCGACTCACCGAAGATCGCTTCTGAAGCTGTCTCTGAAGGCGGTTGGCGTGAGGCGGAAGGTTTTGCGGAACCAGAGCCCGAGGTGGCTGGGGTCGCAAAAGCCGCACTCGGCCGCGATCTCGCTGACGGTCTTCTGAGAGTTCCGCAGCAGGGCGCGCGCGTGGTTCAAACGCTGGCGCTGGATTTCTTCGCGCACGGTGCGCCCCAAGGTCTGCCGCGATTTCATCTCGAGCAGACGCTGCGAGATGTTGGCGTGCCGCGCGACCTGCGCCACGGTCAACCGCGTGCCGAGTCCCGCACGGATGAAGGCGAGCGCTTTGGCCATGTGCGGGTCGGCGATGCACGAGATGTCGGTTGAACGGCGCGTGATCACGCGGGCCTGGCCGAGCGACACCCGGCAGGCGGCCGCAGCCGTCGGTCGACGCATGCGCCCGTCGAGCAGTTTGGCGCACTCGTAGCCGGTGTTCTCGCCGTCCAGTTCGATGCTGGACAGGGACGGCGTGGTCGTCTCGCACAGGATCTCGTCATTGCCGGTTCCCAGTACAGCGATCTCATGCGGCACGGAGATGCCCTCGTCCATGCACGTGTCCAGAATCTGGCGGGCGCGCGCGTCACGCGCTGCCATGACGGCGACCGGCTTGGGCAGCCCCTTGAGCCACGCGCTCAGCCGCCGGCTTTCCAGCCCATAGTCGTGGCGCTCTTTTGCGGAGAGGGCGGGGTAGATATGGCATTCGAAGCCTTGGCTGCGCACGCGCCCGGCAAACCCGCTGGAGCGCGCCGTTGCCCATGCCTCGCGCCGCACATCGTCGACATACGCGAAATGCGTGTAGTGCCGCTCCAGAAAATAGTCGGCGGCGATAACACCCAAGGCGCCGTGATCGCGGATCACGCAACAGTGGGTGGCCAGCGGGCTTTTCGCGTCCATCAGAGAGACGGGCGGATTGATGAAGACGACCGGCACGCGGGCGGCCAGCACCGCCTCGACATGCCGGCGCGTATCGGTGAACGCGATGGCCCCGGTACAGCCCCATTCCCGGGTGCGGCGAATGCTCTGCTCCTCGAAAAGTCCGGTAATCATGTGGAATTCCCACGGCCCGTGGCGGTGGGCATAGTGCAGGATGCCGTTCAGGATCTGCCGGTGGATGATGTTGGCCGTCGGAATCACCAGCAGCACGCGGGGCGTGTGCTTGCGGTGCCGGTCGGCGGGGGGCGGCGGGCAGTCAGGTTTCATTTCGCGTTCATCCTAACATTTTTGCGCGTTAATCGCTAGTTGCATGTGCCGGAATGTGAGAAGATTCCAAACAAAGCTGTGGGTGCCTGAGCTTGTGTCGTGAAATCGGATCGGTTAACAGGGAGACTCGGAATGGAGCCGCTGAGGGTAAAAAGATTCCAAGCGGCCTCAGATTGGAGCTTGGACAAGATCGCTGAGCGTCTGAAGGCCGAGACAACCGGGAATCGCGTGGCCTGCGTCAACTGGCCCCAGTATCCGGAGTGTCCGCAGGTCTCGTTCCGCATCGGCCATGCCGGTGACGAACTGTGGCTGGCGTTCTCGGTGCGCGAGCCGCGTGTGCTGGGGCAGCAGACACGCGTTCACGGCGATGTCCACATGGACAGTTGCGTCGAATTTTTTATCTCGTTCGACAGCGAGGCCTACTACAACCTCGAAATGAACTGCATCGGCACGCCGCATCTGGGATACGGGCCGGGGCGTGTGAACCGGAGGTTTGTGCCGTTGCCGCTGATGCGGCGTCTGGAGATCCAGACCTCGCTGGGGCGTGAGCCGTTTGCTGAACGGGTAGGGGATGTCACATGGACGCTGACGGCGCGCGTGCCGACCGCCTGTTTCGCTTTTGACGCATTGGCCGACCTGAGCGGTCGCACGGCGCGGGCGAATGCCTATAAGTGCAACAGCGGTGCATCGGTCAAGCACTACGTGACGTGGCGGCCGATCCATACGCCGGCGCCGGACTATCATCGGCCTGAATTTTTCGGGGACATTCGATTTGAATAAACAAGGACTCGTCCTATGCTGACGCTCGTCGACTGGCTGATTATCGTGTTGTTTTTCGCGGTGCTGATCGTGATCGGGGGTGTCACCTCCCGGCGCGCCGGCTCCAGCTCCAAGGAGTTCTTCCTGTCGGGCAACGCCATGCCGTGGTGGCTGCTGGGCATCTCGATGTGCGCGGCGACCACATCGACCAACTCGGCCAATCTCTTTACCGAGATCATCCGCAAGAACGGGATCTCCGGCAACTGGGTCTGGTGGGCGTTCCTGCTGACCGGGATGCTGACGGTCTTTGTTTACGCCAAGCTCTGGCACCGCACCGGCGCCAAGACCGACATCGAGTTCTACGAACTGCGTTACAGCGGCAAAGCCGCCGCTTTCCTGCGCGGGTTCCGCGCCCTGTATCTGGGTGTCTTTTTCAACACGATCACCACGGCACTGGTGATTCTCGGAGCCATCAAGATCGGCGTTGTGATGTTCGACATCTCTCCGTTGGCCATCATTCTGATCACTGCGGCCGTCACCGTCATCTACAGTGCGCTGGGCGGCATGCGCGGCATCGTCATCGCCGACTTCTTCCAGTTTGCCGTGGTTCTGATCGGCTCGTTGGCCGCGGCTGTGTTCGCCGTCAGATTGCCGCAGGTCAACGGTGTTGCCAACCTGTTCACGCATCCGGACATCGTTCCGAAACTGCGGTTCCTGCCGGATTTTGCCGACACCGACCTGCTGGTCTCGGTTTTCATCATCCCGGTCGCGATCCAGTGGTGGAACGTCTGGTATCCGGGGTCGGAACCCGGCGGCGGCGGCTATATCGCGCAGCGCATGCTCTCGGCCAAGAACGAGCGGCAGTCGGTGGGCGCCTCGCTGTTTTTCAATGTCGTGCACTACGGCCTACGCCCCTGGCCTTGGTATATGGTCGCCTTCTGCTCGCTGCTGGTCTTTCCTGATCTGGACGCCTTGCGCGCCGCCTTCCCGAACGTGGACGCGCGCATCATGGGGCATGACCTCGCCTATCCGGCCATGCTGACCCTGATGCCGGCGGGCATTGCCGGGCTGGTCGTGGCCTCGCTCTTGGGAGCTTTGCTCTCCACCCTCGCCTGCCACCTGAACTGGGGGGCGTCCTACGTGGTGAACGACGTGTATAAGCGGTTTGTCAAGCCTGAGGCCACGGAGCGCCAACTGGTGCTGGTCGGCAGAATCACCACGGTCTGCCTGATGGTGCTGGCCTGTCTGCTGGCACCGTTTCTCGAGAGCGCCAAAACCGCATTCGACCTGGTGCTGCAAATCGGCGCGGGCACGGGTCTGCTCTTCCTGTTGCGCTGGTTCTGGTGGCGCATCAATGCGTTCAGCGAGATCACGGCCATGGCGGTCTCGTTCTGCGTGGCTGTGTTCTTCCAACTGGTCTATCCGCATCTGGCCGGCCCGCCTGTGGCCCAGTGGCAGCGGCTGGTGATCGGCATCGTTGTCACGACCGCCGCGTGGGTCGGCGTCACGCTGCTGACCTGTCCGGTGGATGACCAGACGCTCTTCCGTTTCTGCACGCTGATCCGCGCGGGCGGTCCGGGCTGGAAAAAGATCGAGGCGCGCGCGGCGGCCTTGGGCACGCCCATTGCCCGGCCCACTGAGGTCTGGCCCGTGCCGTCCGGTCTGCTCTGCATGTCCCTCGCCTGCTGCGCGGTCTATGCCGTCATGTTCGCCGTCGGGGCGGGGCTGTATGGTTTCTATGTTCGGTCTGCCTGCTTGACCGGCGTGGCGCTGGCCGCGACGCTCGCGCTCTTTAGTGCCTTGCGGCTCGACAAGCACAATAAATAACAAGTTGTTTCTCACACGAAGCCACGAAGGGCACGAAGGTGGATGCCGTTTTAAAAGAAGCCTTTGTGGCCTTGGTGCCTTTGTGTGAGCTTGAATTGGGTTGCGGGCTACGCCCGCGTTAGAGTCTTGTCGGTAAAACAATCGAAAGAAGGATGAATACGGTGAACGCAAAAGAAGTCAAGGAACACGCCAGGAGGCTTGGTACCGACCTGGTCGGCATCGCGCCGATGAGCCGGTTCGAGGGCGCACCCAAACAGATGGACGCGCGCTACATTTTCCCCGGCGCGAAGTCGATGATCGTGCTGGGATTCCGCATCGCGCGCGGCACGTTGCGCGGGATCGAGGAGGGCACGCTCTTCAGCACTTACCCCTCGATGGGGTACGCCGCGCTGAATCAGGTGTACGGGCCGATGGTGCTGTGGAACCTGACGCGCCTGCTCGAGGACGAGGGCTATGAAACCATTCCTATGCTCAACGCCAACGGCGGCGAGGCCATCAATCCGGTGACCGGCAACTTCCGCAAGGGCTGGAGCCGGCCGGCGGCGGACGGCAAGCCCTATCCCGATGTCCTGGTGCATTTCCGACTTGCGGCCTATCTCGCCGGCCTGGGCGAGATCGGCTGGAGCAAGGTGTTTCTTACGCCGGAGTTCGGGCCGCGCCAGCGCTTCGCCATCCTGCTGACCGATGCCGAGCTGGAGCCGGATCCGATCTTCGAAGGGAAGATTTGCGACCGCTGCAAGCTCTGCGTGAAGCACTGCCACGGCAACGCCATCAGTATGGATGAAGCGGTGAAGGTCACGGTCGCCGGGCATGAGCTGGAGTGGAACAAGCTTGATCCGTTGGCGTGCGAGAAAGGCATTCAGGGTGGAACGAACAGAGAGCTGAGCCCGTTCGAAGGCGACTATCCCCGCATGTACGGCTACGGCCGCGCCATCGAAGGCGCGTGCGGCTGCATCCGCGCCTGCATGGTGCACCTCGAAGAGCGCCGCAAGATCAAGAATCTTTTCAAGAATAAGTTTCGTTCGGATCCGCAATGGGAGATCGACCGCTCGAAACCGTATGAACTGACGCCGGAAGTGGTCGAGTTTTATGAGAAAAACGGCAAGATAGAGGATTTTGAGGCGTACATCTCTTACAACAAACGGGATAACTACGGCACGGACAAGACGGAGGGCAAAGTCAATCCGCTGATCGATTGATTTTGTCTGTCCCCTGACGAGGGGGGGAAAGGTGGCTCCCCCGGATTTTTTGTTGAAACGATTGAGCAAGGAGGAACGATGAAGAAGCATGCAGTCTGCATCGCCGTTTCCGCGTGCGCGTGTTGCGTCATGTCTGCGCAGGTGGAGATCGTGTACACCTTTACCGACAAGCGGGTCGAAAAAAAGACCGTGACGATTGAGCCGGATACTGCGGATGTCGTGCGCGTGCATATTCCGCAAGCGGAGTTGCCGCCGGACCTCAACACTGTGACCGTCCTGCCGGACTTTGCGGTGGCACAGACGGGGGAAGAGGGCTATTTCGTCATGCCGAACGGAGAATACGGCACCTTCCGTGAGCAGAACGGCGAGCGTACGGCGAAAGGCGCCATGCCGATGCCGATCTTCGGCATGAAGAATCCCCGTGCGACTTTTGTGGCGATCGTGACCGGCACGCCGTATGACTTCACCCTGATAACCAGCGTGAAGGACGGTCAGTACACCATTCTGCCGCGTTTCGAATATCGGGGTCTGCCTGCCTATGACGATCTGACGGTGGCGTATCACCTTCTGAAAGGCGATCAGGCCGACTATTCGGGCATGGCCCGCAAATACCGCGACTATCAACTGGCGCGGAAAGCCTGTATCCCGCTCAAAGAACGGATGAAAACGCGGCCCGAACTGGCTTATGCCGCTCGCAGTCTGGAACTGCGCATCCGGCAAGGCTGGAAGCCCGTGCCCACACCCGTGGAGCACCAGACGCGACAGACAGAGCCGCCCATGAAGGTCGCGGTGACCTTTGATCGGGTGGGCGATATTCTTGACGAACTCAAGCGGCAGGGGGTTGATCGCGCGGAAGTCTGCCTGGTGGGATGGAACCAGAAGGGCCACGACGGATGCTACCCGGATCTTTTCCCGGTGGAAGAACAGTTGGGCGGCGAGGTGAAGCTCAGGGCGTTGATCAAGAAGGCGCAGGCGATGGGCTTCCAGATCGTCTGCCACAACAACAATTCGGATGCCTACATGATTGCCGATTCATGGGACGCGGAATTCATCGCCAAGAACCCGGACGGATCGCTGTCCACCCATTCGGCTTGGAGCGGCGGCCGCATGTACAACATCTGTCCGCAGCGCGCCTACGAGCGCTTCCAGCCGAAAGATGTGAGAGCGATTGCCGACCTCGGGTTCCGCGGCCTGCACTATACGGACGTGTTGACGGTGGTGCCGCCGCGCGCCTGTTATGACCCGCGTCATCCGGTCAACCGCAATCAGGCGGCTCGCTGGGTCGAAAAAATGCTGACAGAGGTGCAGGCAGTGTTCGGCGGTGCCGCCTCGGAGGGTGGACATGATTTCTGCTGCGGCGTCCTGGATTATGCGCTCTATGCCTCCATCGTCCCGCCCAAGCCGCATCCGCTGGTCGATCGGTTTGTGCCCTTCTGGCAACTGGTCTATCACGGCATCATCATGAGCAATCCGTTCCCGCCAACGTGTAACTACACGATCAAAGATGACGCCACGCGCCTGATGCTGACCGAATTCGGCGGACGGCCGTTCTTTTATTTCTACTCCAACTTCCTCGACAGGGGAAACGCCTGGATGGGCACGCAAGATATCACCTGCGAGACTGACGAGGCGCTTAAGGCCAGTGTCGCCAAGATCAAAGAGGGCTATGACGAGTTCACGGCGCGCGCGCATCTCCAGACGGAATTCATGGAGCGTCACGAGCGTGTGGACACGGATGTGTACCGGACGGTGTACGCTGACGGTTCTGAGATGATCTGCAATTACCGGCAGACCGCATTTGACTACAAGGGGAGAACGGTCGCGCCGCTGCGGCATATCTTGACAGGGCCGTGAACGGTCGCCGGCGCCACACGCCGGTACGGGTGCGATTCAGCCTTGTTGAATTCGCCCCCGGAGGGGGGCCAGGATCGAGGAAACGGGAGTTAATCACGGATGAAGTGCGATACAGTGCCGGGACTTGTCATGGCAGGCAGCACCTTCTTGGCCGGCGCGGATGAAGTCGCGCCGGTGGGATCCCCGGCCGCCGGCGTGGGGTGCTCGAAGACGTTGCACAGGTCGATGAAATGCTCCTGAGCGGCGGAGCGCTCCTTCAGTTCCTCCTTACGCCACTAGGCGATGAACTCGGCAACGGTCATAACGCGGTCGGTGTACCACCGGCGGGGGACGGCGGCAAGCGCGTACCGGGAAAAAGAACGGACGGCGGATCAGATTGAAGCGGCTAGGGGGAATTGTTATGATGCCGACCATCTGGTCTCGCTCGGGGCGGACCCCACTCGACGTTGCGGACGCGTCGGGGGAAAGCACCAAGATCGGCATTCAGGCGCCGACCACCGTTTTGGCGGAAGTCAAGCGTAGCGCCAACACCTATCAGGAATACGGTCATGAAGTTTGCCATCGGCTATCAGCACACGGAGGAGGGCGAGCCGTTCTCGGCGATCGTGGCCGATTACCGTGACCGCATCGGCGAGGTCTACTTCCCTTGGGTCGGACAGCCCTCCGGACGCCCGCTGCTGGGATACGGAACCGAAGCCACGCCTGATGAGGTTCGGTTGACGCTGGAGAGTGAGCTGCTGGCTTTTCGGCGCATGGGTGTCAAGCTCGACCTGCTTCTCAACGCCAACTGCTATGGGGCGCGAGCCGTCAGTGTAGGGTTGGCCGATGAGGTCGCGTCGATCATCGAGCATCTCGGCGAACGAGGCTGCGCACCGGATATCGTGACGGCCGCGTCGCCGATGATCGCGCACACGGTCAAAACGCGCTTCCCCGGCATCGAGGTGCGCGCGTCGGTCAACATGCGCATCGGCACGACGCAGGCGATGGGTTATGTGGCCGACCTGTTTGACAGCTTCTATCTGCAACGCGACCAGCAACGCGATCTCGGCCATGTGCGGAAGGTCCGCGCGTGGTGCGACCGGCACGGCAAAAAGCTTGGCCTGCTGGCCAACAGCGGCTGCCTGCGCTTCTGCCCGGGCCAGACCTTCCACGACAACCTGATCGCGCATAGTGCGGAAGCCGAAGGAATGGAGAATCTGCCGGACTGGAATCCGCACGTCTGCTGGAGCCTCTACCGTGATCCTGCGCAACTTGTGGAGATTCTGCGCGCGACATGGATTAGGCCTGAAGACCTGCACCTGTACGAGGGTTTGATCGACACGGCGAAGCTCGCGACCCGCCAGCACGCGCATCCGCGCAGGGTCATTGGCGCGTATGCGGAAGGCCGCTTCAGCGGCAACCTGCTCGATCTGTTGGAGCCCGGTTATGCGCCCGCCTTCGCGCCGCGCGTCATCGACAACGCGGCGTTTCCCGCCGACTGGGCCGAACGCGTGAGCCGCTGTTCAGGGGAGTGCGAGGCTTGCGCCTACTGCCGCGAGGTGCTGGCTCAGGTCGTGAAGTCGATCCCTTTTTAACCGAAGCGTAGTTCGTCATTGACCGCTGGCTCACGGAATGTTTATGATGGCTCGCAGAGGGAGCTTACTGTGTCTCAGGGTACGTAAAGATCCGCCGGCAGGCGTGGTCAGGCAGGAGGCATCGCATGAGCATGAAACATTGGTGTGCGACGGGTGCCGTGTGTTTGGCGATGGCTGGCGGCGGCGAGGCCGGGTTGCTGTATTACGACGGACAGGGGAGTGAAGGTTCGTATATCAACACGACGTACAATTCCAAGGGCCTTCACTACACCTATCGGGGTGGATTGCGTACGATGCCGGTCAGCGGCGGCAAGCGGGTGCACGACGGTACGGGCGATGCAGGGAGTGACGCTTTCGATTTGAACCCCGTTGCCGGCAGCACCTGGGATCTCGCGGGGTTGTATGATGCCGAATCCGGAACGATCGGCGGAGGCGGTGTCGAGGGCGTCCTGTACGTCAGCGTGCTGGTGCGGGCGCATTATACCAGCGACGGCACATCGGAGCGAAAAACGGGAGAGTTGCCCTATGGACGCCACTTCGGTTTCAGCCTGTGGCGGGGAACGGGCACCGAAATCTTGGGTATGGGGAATGAATGGGGGGCGTATGCCTACAGCATTTTCGGCGTGACCGGCAAGCAAGATTTAAGGGATGCGTCGGGTGGCACGACGTACATTAATGTGGACCGTGACGTGCGTCTGATGGTGGCCCGTATCGCGTTCCATGCGCATGCCGCCGATGACATTGCTGTGTGGCTGGATCCCGATCCCGCACGAGGTGACGATCAGGAGGACGATGTGCGGCGCTATCTCGGCACGGCAAAAGGCGATCTGAGTTTCGACCGCGTGGCCTACCGGGCCGGCAATATTCCCGTGGTCAACGGTGTGGATTTCGACGAGGTCCGTTTTGGCACGGACTGGGACAGCGTGGCGCCCGGCGTCACCGACAACGTGGCGTTCTGGTATGACGGGCAGAGCTGGTTCTCCACCTATGTGAATACCACTTTTGACCGCAATGGCCTTTCGTACACAATGGCCAACGGGGGGCAGATGCCTGTCTCCGGTGGCAAACGCGTGACGCCGGGAACCGGAGAAAGCGGTGCCGACATTCTGCCGCTGAATCCCACTGCGGGCAGTGTGTGGGATCAAGTCGGTCTCTACGACAGCGTGTCCGGATTGATCGGTGGCGGCGAGGTCAGCCGAGTGCTCTATTTCAGTGCGCTGGTGCGTTCGGTCCATGGGGCCTCCACCGTGACGGAACCAAAAGATAATGGCACCAACTCGCCTCCATTCGGCATGGAGGCGTTCGTGCAGATTACCCGACCGGGCCTAGGGAGCTTGGGGGCGCTCGGCATGGGCAATGGTTGGAATCAGTGGGCCTACAGTATCGGTGGTGTCTTCGGTTCAACTGATCTGAAGCAGACAAACGGCACGACCTTTGTGAGCGTCAACACTGCCACGCGTTGGATGGTGGCCAAGATCACGTTCAAGCACATGGTGCCCGACACGGCCACCATCTGGCTCGACCCCAATCCTGATCACGGCGACAATCAGGCGGGAACCGTGTGCCGCGCGACGGTGAATGGCGACTTCAGCTTCAATCAGCTCGCGTTTCGTTCCGGCAACATTCCGGGGCTCAACAGTTGGGAGTTTGATGAGGTGCGCTTCGCGACAGACTGGCGCGGTACGGTCACCAATCTGCCGTCGTTGCAACAGGGTGTGATACTCAAGGTGCGATAACACTTACTCATCGGTTGCGGCCTCGATGGCCAGCCGGACACACTGAACGACGGCGGCCAGCGTCGCGTCGTCCAACTTCTCGGCGCGTTTGAAATCGAACCCGGTCAGAGCGTCGCGTAGCTCAGAGGAGAGGTTCCCCTGCGCCCGCAGCGCACGGATTTTCTCGGACTCTTCGATGCCGTCACGCAGCATCTCCCAGCGCACCGACGAGCGCGGGCCGGGGTAGAGCAGGAAGGTGTCGCCCGGAGGCCAAGGGCCGAAACTGGAGTCGAAGAGGGGATCGCGCGGCCAATTGACAAACGACCAGCGCAGAAAGCCATCGAGTCCGTTGGCGGCGGCATAGAGTCCCAGCCAGACGGGCTCGGCCGTGGGACTGGTTGTGAAGGTGTTCGGACGGCGCGGGCCGCAGCAGACGTAATAGGTCGTGATCTTGCCCTGAGCGCGGCGCTGCGCGACCTCTTCCAGGAACGGCGCGTCAATGTGTGCGATGAACTGGCAGTAGTTGGCGAGCTCAATCCCCTTGAAATAACTCGGCGGATGGTTGCCGGGCATGGCGATCTTGATCCCCGGCGCGAATTTTCTGACGCAGTCCGCTGTGGCCCGGGTGTCTTCCGGGCCGCGTTCATCCATCGCGATGTAGGTGTCGTTCAGCCATCCCTTGCGCTTGAGATGGCGCTGGAAGTCTTGCAGGAACGGCCCCCAGTACGCCTCGTGTTCCGGCGTGCCCGGCTTAATCACAGGGCGTACGATGTCGCCGGTCTGCCCGTCGGTGTACGAGACGCGGTTCCCCCAGGTCGCCATGGTGTAGCAGTGGATCTGCGGCCCGATGCCGCAACGCCGTCCGAAGGCGACGTACTTATCGAACAACGTGTAGTCGAACGTCCAGCCCCCGTCCTTGTTTTTCACGCGCGGGATCATGGTGTGATAGGCGTCAAAGTTCTGGTGATTCCACGGTAGATCGGTGATGGTCACGGTCAGAACCTTCTGGCCGGCGTTGCCCAGCTCGCGGTAGATAGGCTCCAGAAAACCGTAGTGTTCGGGCGAGAAGGGCTGGACGCCGTGGTAGCGCGCGACAGCCCACGGATGCTGCCAGAGATCCAGATGGAAGGCCCAATCCTCCGGATCAGGCAGGCGGGCGCCGACGACTTTCAGCTCCAGCGGGAACGCGATCTGGCGGCCGCCCTCGCCGGTCACGGTGAGCTGTCCGCGATAGAGGCCCGGCTTGGTACGGGCAGGCACAGAGACCGTCAGCCAGACTGGACGGAATCCGCCGGGCGGCAGATCGACCCGCTCGGCGGTGTCGAGGATATCGCCCACCGACTGCTTGTTGGCCAGCACGTAACGCACGAAACGCGGCACAACCGCCGACGCTGGAATTTCGGCACCGCGCTCATTCCGTAACGCGGAAGCGCTCAGGCGCAATTGCGGGACCGGATCGGAGGACCAGACCACGAACTGGCCGTGCACGCGTTCGTTACGCCAGGCGGTGGCGCGCCAACATGTGTTCGATTCATCGCCTTGCGCGTTCTCCGCCGTGATGTGCTCCAGCGGGGCGCAACGGCCGCGCAGGCCGGGCGAGAAGGCAGCCGGGGAGACCTGGAATTCTACGATGTGGGCACCGGCGCCGCGCACGCTGCTGTCGGTGACCGTCACGCGCAGCAGGCGCGCTTCGACTCGCTCCATGAACGGGACGATGAAGCCCTCGGAGGTTGACGGTTTGTCATTGCTCGTCCAGTCGGCGACGCGCGTCCAGGCTTTACCGTCTGACGAGGCCTCAATGAAAAAGGAGTAGACGCGCGGCTGGCCATAGTAGAACCAGATGCGCGCGGCCTGCAACGATGCCGGTTGCTTGAGTTCGATCGTCAGGACTGCCGGGAGTTGCTCGCAGGCCCAATGGCCGTTGGCGTCGATCTTGCCGTCTGTGACAAAGTGAGGGCCACGGTCACTCCATTGACCCGATACGCTGAGCTTGGCATCGTGTAACGGATTCGCGAGTTGCGGCGTGACCGGTTCATAGGTGTCGTAGCGCCAGTTGAGCAGGGTCGGGTCGGCCGCGCCCCACCGTGCCCATCCTGACGTGAGCATCAGCGTCAACAACAGCCGATTCAAACCAAGACCCCGTTTCCCCATGCGTTGTGTTGCTGTGCTCATCGGACACTTTCGCTCGTTGTTTTGTTTTAGACGCCCCAGCACCACCAGACAAAGGCGCAGCCGGCCAGAACCGCCGCGATTGTGAAGGGGATGCCGATCGACATGAAGTCGCGGAATGTGACGGTGTACCCGCGCTTGCGCAGAATGCCGAGGGTCACGACATTCGCCGAAGCGCCGATCGGGGTGAGGTTACCGCCGAGGCAAGCGCCGATCAGCAGGCCGTACATCATCAAGGGCATGGGGGCGTGGATCTGCTCGGCCACCTTCTGTGCCACAGGGATCATGACCAGCAGGTAGGGGACATTGTCCACAAATCCGGAGACAACCACCGAGAAAACGACGATCATGATGAAGGCGAGCACCGCGCTGCCGCCCACAGAGTGGGCCATGAAGGCGGAGAGCTTGTCCATCCAGCCCGAATCGCTGAGCCCGCCGACCAGCACGAAAATGCCGATGAGGAAAAAGGTTGTATCCCAGTCCAGGCCCGAGACCAGTTTGCGCGTGCTGCCCCAGCGTGCGACGAAGCGAAACCAGCTCAGCGCGACAACGGCCAGAACCAGCGTGTAGACACCGGCAAACCAGGCGAATTCCGGATCAATGGTGGTGGCGAAGGAGAGTCCCACGACCAGGAAGCCCAGCAGAATCGCGGGCACCCAGGAACGCGCCTTCTCCTTGAGAATCAACTCAGATTTTTCGCGGTGTTTATGGAAGACGAGTCCCAACACGACCAGCGAAGCGACCATGCCGAGTTCGACGGCGAAAAAGATGCCGGGTTGTCCCTGATACGCGAAGAAGTCCCAGAAGCCCATGCGCAAGTGGCCGGCCAGAATCATGCTCGGCGGGTCACCGATCATGGTGGCGGTCCCCTGCAGGTTGCTGCTGACCGCGATGCCGATTAAAAGCGGCACCGGGTTCATCTTCAGTTTGTCCGCCAGACTCAGCGCGACCGGCGCCACGAGCAGCACCACGGCGACATTCTCGACAAACATCGAGATCAGGCCGGAGAGCACGCATAGGGACAGCATGGCGACGCGCGTGGACTTTGAGCGGTCGACCAGCCACTCCGCCAGTACGGCGGGCACGCGTGAGAGCAGGAACAGCTCGGCGAGGATCAACGTCCCGAAAAAGAGCCCCATCACGTTCCAACTGATCTTCTCGCCAAGCGCCTGTTGCCAGGTCAACACGCCGGTCGCCACCGTCAACAATGCGCCGGCGCAGGCGGTCCAGGAGCGATGATTCGGCAGGACCACGAAGAGCGCGTAACAAAAGACAAAGACGGTCAGGCTGATCCAGGCGTGTGTCATAGTAGGCGGAAGAATGACGCTCGTGAGGAACGGTTATTCGGCGCGCAGCAGGAAGAAGCTCTTCTTGCCGCTGCGCAGAACGGCAAGACGGCCTTCAATCAGGTCTTCCGGCGTGAAACGGCGGTCAAGTCCGCCCGCCTTCACATTGTTGATGCTGAGTCCGCCCTGCTGTACGAGGCGACGCGCCTCGCCTTTACTGGTAACCATCCCGGCGGCGGCAATGACCTCAAAGGCCGGTTTGCCGAGGACCTCGGTAGCCGGCAGGGAGGCGGAGGGGACATTGGCGAAGATCGCTTCGAGATCGGCAACGGCGAGACCGTCGAGCGAACCGCCGAAGAGAACCTGCGTGGCCTTCTTCGCCACGGCCAGGCCTTGCTCGCCGTGGACGGTGCGCGTCAGTTCCTCGGCCAGCACCTGCTGCGCCTCGCGCCGTTCGGGGGCGGTGGCGACCGCCTGCTCCAGTTCGGCGATACGCGCCATGGGCAGGAAGGTGAAGATCTTGAGGTAGCGGATGACATCCGCGTCCATCGTGCGCAGGAAGAACTGGTAAAAATCATAGTAGGAGGTCTTGCGCGCATCCAAGAAGATCGCGTTACCCTCGCTCTTGCCGAATTTCTTGCCGGTGCTGTCGCACACCAGCGGGAAGGTCATGCCGAACACTTCCTGCCCCTCGATGCGCCGCACCAGTTCGGTGCCGGCCGTGATGTTGCCCCACTGATCCGAGCCGCCGATCTGCAGCGTGCAGCCGTAGTTTTTGTAAAGATGGTAGAAATCGTAACCTTGCAGGATCTGGTAGCAGAACTCGGTGAAGCTCATGCCGTCCTCGGACTCCATGCGCTTCTTCACGCTGTCCTTGCTGAGCATGACCCCCATACGGAAATAGCGGCCCACGTCGCGCAGGAGGTCGATGAAGGTGAAATCCTTGAACCAGTCGTAGTTGTTGACCAGGATGGCCGGGTTGGGGGAGGTCGGGCTGAAGTCGATGAAGCGCGAGAGATTCTCTTTGATGCCGACGAGGTTGCGCGCAACCTGTTCCGCGCTGAGGAGATTGCGCTCTTTGGATTTTCCGGAAGGGTCGCCGATGAGTCCGGTGGCGCCGCCGACGAGCGCGATGACCCTGTGGCCCGCGCGCTGCAGATGGGCCAGCGCCATGATGGTCACAAAGTTACCGGCCTGCAGGCTGTCATTGGTAGGATCGAAACCCGCGTAGACGGTCAGCGGCGAGTCCAGCGCCTTGGCCAGTTCCGGGCTGGTCATGTCTTCGAACAGGTGACGGGCTTTGAAGGTGTCGAGAATGTTGGACATGTTGTTTCCTACGGAAATGTGCGTGGGGGGTAGGTTACAGGTTACAGGTTACAGGTTGCAGGTTACAGGTTGCAGGTTACAGGTTGCAGGTTGCAGGTTACAGGTTACAGGTTAGGGGTTACTGGCTACGAATTCAGATGGGACATCATCAAGCGAAGCCTCGTGAACGGAGTCATATTTCAGGCCGCGTCGCTCCGATTGCTGCAGGTATCCCATAAACGCGCCGATCTTTTGCTTAGCGGTTTCGCAGTGCGCATAGAGCAGGTCAAACTGTTCTTGGCTGATATAAGCTTGATCCAAGGCGACATAACAGTGGGATTGGACCTCACAGACCGATCCATTGGCGATCGACAAGAACTGGACAAACTCTTTGTTGCCTCCGCGACCAAAACCCTCCGCAATATTCGCCATGATCGAGTTGGCCGCATCGCGGATCTGAGCTTTCAGATCGTAATCGGTCTTAAACCCAGGCAATCGTGTCAGCGTATAGGTTTCGCGGGAAACCTGTCGAGCCTTCTGCCACGCGACAATGTCCTCGAAGCGTCTAATGGAAGCCATCGTCATCTCCAACGTGTAACCTGTAACGTGTAACCTGTAACAAAAAAACGGGGCGCCTGTTGCCAGGCGCCCCGTATGGCTTACTCGGCGCCGGGACGCCACTCTTCGCTTTGCGCGAAGGCGTCGTCGAAGGCCGCCGCCAGACCCACCAGGTTCTCGCCCGGCTTGAGGTCCGTGATGCTCAGGTCGCGCGTCAGCTCCGCGATCTGGCTCTCGTTCATGGTGACGGCCTTGATGCTGAGGCCGATGCGGCGCTCGTCGCGGTCGATCTTCACGATGCGCGCCTCGACATCCTGCCCGACCTTGAGGGCGTCCTTGACCTTCTCCACGTGCTGGTCGCTGATCTGGGAGATGTGGACGAGCCCGTCCACGCCGTCCTCAAGTTCAACGAACGCGCCGAAGGAGGCGATCTTGGAGACCTTGCCCTTGACGATCTGGCCGATGGCGTAACGGCTGGTGATCGTGTTCCACGGGTCGTCGCTGGCCTGCTTGAGGCCCAGGCTGATGCGCTGGTCGGACGGGTTGACCTCGAGCACCACCGCGTCGACCTGCTGCCCCTTCTGGAGGACTTCGCTCGGGTGGTTGATCTTGCGCGTCCACGACATGTCGGAGACGTGGATCATGCCGTCGATGCCCTCTTCCAGTTCGACGAAGGCGCCGTAGGTCGTGAAGTTGCGCACCTTGCCGGTCACGCGGCTGCCGACCGGGTAACGGTCCTGCACGGTGTCCCACGGATTGGCTTCGGTCTGGCGGATGCCCAGTGCGATCTTCTGGTTGGCGGCGTCAATGCTGAGCACCACCACGTCGACCTCATCACCGACGTTGAGCACGTCCGAGGCGCGGGCCACACGCTTGGTCCAGGAGAACTCGGAGACGTGCACCAGGCCTTCGATGCCGGGCTCGATCTCGACGAACGCGCCGTAGGGCACCAGGTTGACGACCTTGCCGCGCAGACGGCTGCCGACCGGGAAGGTGCTGCCGATGTTGTCCCACGGATTCGGTGTGGCCTGCTTGAGGCCCAGCGACACGCGCTCGCGCTCCATGTCGACGTCGAGGATGATCACATCGAGTTCCTGGCCGACCTTGAGCATCTCGCACGGGTGCTTGATGCGGCCCCAGCTCATGTCGGTGATGTGGAGCAGGCCGTCCAGCCCGTCCAGATCCACAAACGCGCCGAAATCGGTGATGTTCTTGACGCGGCCGTGACGTTGCTGGCCCTTTTCGATGGTGCCGAGCAGCTCGCGCTTCTTGTCCGCCAGGCGCTCTTCGATCAACTCGCGGCGCGACACGATGATGTTGCGGCGCTCGTTGCTGATCTTGATAACTTTGAACTCGCAGGTCATGCCCAGATAGGGATCGGGGTCGTGCACGGGCGTGACATCAACCTGCGAGCCGGGCAGGAAGGCATCCACGCCGTCCACGCTCACGATCAGGCCGCCACGCACCTTGCTGCGGATGGTGCCGGTGACCACGCCGCCTTCCGTATACTTGGCAAGAACCGCATCCCAGCGCAGCTTGTCGTCCGCCCGGGACTTGCTCAACACCACCATGCCGGAATCGCTCTCAAGCTGCTCCAGCAGCACGTCGATCACGTCGCCGGGCTTGATTTGGCTGGCGTCCTCGAACTCATTGGCCGGAACCACACCTTCCGACTTGTAACCGATATCAACGAAAACCTCGTTGCCTTTGATGCCGCTGATGGTACCCTTGATGATGGAGCCGGCCGTGAACTGATTCATGGTCTGGTCCAACGCTGCCGCCATTGCGTCGTACATCGGACCGGTCTTCGGTTTTGCGGCCGTGGGTTTACGGATTGCCATGTGAATTGTGTTCCCGTCTGCCGGAAGCGTTGTGCAAAGCACGTTGTGCGCCGTTGCGGCGCTGTGATGTTCCGGCTGACGTTTTTGTGTTTGTCTGTGACTGTTCGTGAGGGCAGCGTGACCGGTCACCCGACCGGGGCCAACCACTCGTTTCTGTCCTGTTGCTGGACAAAGAATGATCAATTTACCAAAAAGGTTCCCCGTCAACAAACCGAAAAAAATGAAATAATTCCACATTCCGCTTGCCTGCGACGGGCGGCCTGTGGCATGATAGCACCAAATGACCACCCCTTTCATAGCGTTTAACCTGCGACTTACCGGCTTGTGGCTGCTGTGCGGCCACGGGAGGTTTGGCGTGTAGGTTTTTCGCAGTGTAAAGATCAGGCCAGAACTCCCGTGGATCAGTGAATGCTGACGCGGGAGTTTTTGTTTTCCCGGTGACAGCGCGGCGGGCCGCGGGAGAGACGGCGAGAAATCAGTACGAGAACAGCCCCTTCGGGGGTACGAAGAGGAAACCGACCATGAACGAGAGTCCCAACATGCGACGCATCTATGTGTTCGACACCACTCTGCGCGACGGTGAGCAGTCACCGGGGTGCACCATGAACCTGCGCGACAAACTGTTGGTTGCGGAACACCTTGAGGCCCTGCGCGTGGACATCATCGAGGCCGGTTTCGCGATCGCCTCTTCAGGTGACTTTGAGGCGGTCAAGGCGATCGCCGGCGTGGTCAAGGAGGCCTCGGTGGCCAGCCTGTGCCGGGCGCTGCCCAAGGATATTGATTGCGCGTGGGAGGCGGTGCGCGGGGCAAAGCATCCGCGCATCCACACCTTCATCGCGACCTCGCCGATCCACATGGCCTGCAAGCTGAAAATGTCACCGGACGAAGTGTACGAGCAGGCGGTGGCGATGGTCAGGCACGCGCGCAACCTGTGCGGCGATGTCGAGTTTTCGCTGGAGGATTGTTCGCGCAGCGAGCGGCCGTTCATCTACCGTGTGGCGGAAGGCGTGATCGCGGCGGGCGCCGGGACGGTCAACATTCCCGACACCGTGGGCTATGCCGTGCCGGAGCAGTTCGGTGAATTGATTGCCGACATCCGGCGCAACGTGCCGAACATCGACAAGGCGCGGCTGTCCGTGCATTGCCACAACGACCTCGGGCTGGCGGTCGCCAACTCGCTGGCCGCTGTGCGCGCCGGCGCCGACCAGGTCGAGTGTACGGTCAACGGGATCGGCGAACGCGCGGGCAACGCCGCGCTGGAAGAGATTGTCATGGCGCTGCACACGCGGCGCGAGTTCTTCCAGGCCGAGACGAACATCGATACCACCAAAATCTATGCGACCAGCCGCTGCGTGGTCACCGTCACCGGCAGCCGCGTACAGGCCAACAAGGCCGTCGTGGGGGAGAACGCCTTTGCGCACGAGGCCGGTATCCATCAGCACGGCGTACTCGCCAATCCGCTGACCTACGAGATCATGACCCCCGAGTCGATCGGCCTGCCGCGCAACAAGATGGTGCTGGGCAAGCACTCTGGGCGTCACGCCTTCGAGAGCCGTCTGAGCGAGCTGGGCTTCCACCTGGAAGAGGCGCGCCTCAACGAGCTGTTCGTCAAGTTCAAGGATCTGGCCGACCGCAAGAAGACGGTGAGCGATGCCGATATCGAGGCGCTGGCGCACAACGTGCAGACGATGGTCACGGAGCGCGTCAAGCTCGACCGTTATAACGTTACGGCCAGCAACGCGATCACGCCGGTCAGCACCATCCGCCTGCTGCGCGATGGCAAGCTGGTGGAGCATGTGGCCGCGAGCGATGGCCCGATCAACGCCTCGTTCAAGGCGATCAACCAGTTGCTGGGGCTGAAGGTCACGCTGGAGAGCTTCCAGCTCAACGCCATCACCGGCGGCACGGACGCGCAGTGCGAGGCGACGGTGCGCGTGCGCGACGGCGAGCGCGTCTATCACGGCCGCGGCATTTCGACCGACGTGATCGAAGGCAGTATCCTGGCCTATCTGCAGGCGCTGAATGTGCTGCTCGAAGAGCACAGCGGCAAGCGTGCGGGCGCGTGATCGAAGGAGGGGTGTGATGAACCCGCCGCTCTCCAAATGTGTCATCGTGGCCAACGGCGCGTTCCCGGCGCATCCGCTGCCGCTGGCGGCGCTGCGTTCGGCGCGCCGTGTGGTGTGCTGCGACGGCGCGGTCGAAAAACTGGAGGCGGCGGGCTTCGCGCCGGACTGGATCGTGGGGGATCTCGACAGCCTGTCCGACGCGAGCCGCGTGCGTCATCGGGACCGTCTGGTCGCCGTGACGGAACAGGAGAGCAACGACCTGGCCAAGGCCTTCCGTTTCTGCGTGGAACAGGGCTGGCGTGATGTGGTGATCGTCGGCGCCACCGGCCTGCGCGAGGACCACACGCTGGGCAATCTCGCCTGGCTGGTGGATTTCGCGCAGATGCTACATGCGTTGGGAGTGGGACGTGGCGGCGGCCGCGTCGTGCTGTTGACCGACACCGGAATCTTCACGCCGGCGCTCGCCTCCACGCAGTTCCGGTCACACGCGGGACAGCAAGTCTCGATTTTTTCGTTCGAGTCTGGTGTCAAAATATATGCCGAGGGTCTGAAATATCCGCTCGGCAATGTGCCTTTCACCCGCTGGTGGCAGGCCACGCTGAACGAATCGTTGGGCGAAGCTTTCAAGCTGGTCTTCGAAGGCGGTCCGCTGTTGGTCTTCCAGACCTATTAATAACTCGTCCTTGGGGAGTCAGCGGTTCCAAATCAAGAATTCTTCGAGTTGCGAGGCTGCTGGATAGCGCGATTAGGAGCGGGCGGGGCGGCGATCCTCAGTTTTTCAAGCAAAAAATTTCTTCGGATCTCTTTTTTTATTGACCA